>Ga0268359_11714_pt1 | contig 41455 bp, 36 predicted proteins | sample BioMet11_FD_194416 | JGI IMG/M metagenome (GOLD analysis project Ga0268359, IMG submission 194416) | Sewage microbial communities from Oakland, California, United States - Biofuel 11 (PacBio Assembly) | ecosystem: Engineered > Wastewater > Sewage > Unclassified | place: USA: California | collected...
CCATTGCCTCGCACAGCTTCTGACAGGATCCGTCATCAAGATCCTTGATCTTTTCTTTCAACCTGTTCACTAAGCCCTATGACTGTATTCCTCTGCAATCTGGTTTCCTTTTTCTGTTAACACCAAAGATTTTTCTCTTTTCTCTCTGTGTCAGCGACCGTTCCAGCAGTCCCTCTTTTCAAATTCTTCAGGATCCTGCTCATAAAGCTTTTATCAATATGAAGCTGATTGCATAGATTCTGAGCAGTGATTCCCTTAGCGGCATACATTTCATAAAGGATACGTGACTCTGTCCAGGTGCGTTCCGGTCCCAGGTATTCTTATTCATGACATCAGCCAGATCGTGTAATAGCGATTGAATTCACGGATATTCTTTATCATGTCTGCTCTTTTCATAACGCCTCCATACAAGTTGATTTTGTCAACTTGTATTATATATTTTAGTTGACTTTTGTCAACTATTTCAATGAACAGAATATAAAATGGGCTGCATCAGAATGTGATTTAAAGTATTTAATGTAGAAAAAATTCCTCTATACATCATTCGGGATTCTCTGTATCATAATATTATGAATACTCCTTTGCTTGTTCACCAAATGCAGGCTTTGAACATCGGCATTGATTTTTTCTGTGTCTTTGAACTGCTGATTATTCTTCGATATATCCGCAGGCATACATTGGCAATTGAGGAATATATCCTTTTCCGCTACATCATTGCATTTACCATTCTGGCTTTTATCGGAGATGGAACATGCTGGGCAGTTAATGGGATGGACGGCACCTGGATCCATATTCTGAATTATTTAGCCAATTTTCTGTATATGTCCTGCCAGCTGATCGCGGCGATGCTTACTTTTGACTTTTTCTACTGGATCATTTACAGCAAACTTCCCAGCAGAAAATTCAGGATCCTGGTATTTGTCATTCCTGTCACAGCTGTACTGCTGTTGACTTATACAACACCTTGGACCAGACTGGTCTTCACCATTGATCAGCAGAATCTCTATCAAAGAGAAATCCTGCTGCCGCTCATGTCAATGATCACACTGGCATATATCATTGCCGGTTCATTTCTATGCGCTCTGCGGATCAAGCAGGAAGTCCTTCTGGACAGAAAGAGAAGACTTCAGGTCTTAGCCTGCTACTGCATCCCAGTTATCCTTGGCAGCTTGATCCAGACATCATTCTATGGCATCTCTCTTGTTTTACCATGTTCTGCCGCAGCTCTGCTCATGGTATTCATTAATGAACAGGATTTAAAAATCTCTGTGGATTCATTGACTGGACTGAACAACCGCGGCTGCTTTGACAGATACCTCAATGAACAGCTGGAGATGAACAGCCGGGAGGATATTGGCTTGATCATGATTGATGTCAATGACTTCAAAAAGATCAATGATGAATATGGGCACATCAAAGGAGATTCTGTACTGCAGATGATAGCAGAGATCCTGCGCCGTTCGGCAGCAAATCAGAATATATTCCTGGCAAGGTTTGGCGGTGATGAGTTCGCCTGTATATTCCATACAGCACAGGCATCGGCAGATGAGATCACCGAAGCTGTCATCAAAGAAGTAGACCACTGCAACCGCAGCAGTCAGATGCCTGAAATCACTCTGGCAGTAGGTTCCGCACAATATGATAAAGGCAGCATCCATACCGCAGCAGAACTGATCCATCATGCGGATGACATGATGTATGAAAATAAACAGATGATGAAGCAGAAGATAAATGATTCTAGGAATGATCAAGAAAAAAACAGTTTTTTGAAACTGAATAGAAAGAAATAGAAAATCTATAAACGCCCATTCACAGATCAGAATGGGCGTTCTTTCGTTTCAGCAATGATATTGTTTATTCATTCCAAGGGTTTTCATCTGGATATGGCAGTGTCTTTGGCTGATTGTAGTTTACATCCGCAATACCCAGATACCGGAATACTTCATAGAGTGTCTTTCCAGTATGCATAAATGTGACAGCACCGTGATGCGGATAGTACTTTCCAATCAGTACATGACGGTAGAAACGTCCCATTTCAGGAATTGCGAAGATAGCAATACTGCCAAAGCTTCTTGTCTTGACCGGCAGGATCTCACCCTGGGCAATATATGCACCAAGGTTGCCTTCACTGCTGCACTGCAGACGGTAGAAGGTAATTGGACTGGCAGCGATGTCGCCTTCCAGCGTTCCTCTTGTAAAGTCAGGTTCGGAGCCGGACGGTTCCAGCAGACGATGCTGGATCAGCTGATACTTGACGGCACGGTCACTGCACATCTTGCAGGACGGTGTATTGCCGCAGTGGAAGCCCATGAATGTGTCTGTGAGCTGATAGCCATACTTGGCAATGTTGTCTTCATCATAAATGTACTGTGGTACAGAGTTGTTGATATCCAGAAGTGTGACCGTATCATTGCTTGCACACATGCCGATGTATTCACTCAGCGCTCCATAGATATCGACTTCGCAGGCAACCGGGATGCCTCTTGTGACAAGACGGCTGTTGACATAGCATGGCTCAAAGCCGAATTCCTTCGGGAAGGCTGGCCAGCACTTATCCGCAAATGCCACATACTTCTTGGAGCCCTTATGGCTTTCCATCCAATCCAGCAGGGTCAGTTCAAACTGTGCCATGCGTGCGGTCAGATCAGGATAGTACTTTCCTTCACCCATTTCTGATGCCATATCTTTGCATACATCTAGGATACGTGGATCATTCTCGTGTTCACGATAGGAGACCAACAGATCCAGTTCACTGTTCTCTTCTACTTCTACACCTAATTCATAAAGTCCTTTGATTGGTGCATTGCAGGCAAAGAAGTCCTGCGGACGCGGTCCGAAGGAAATAATCTTCAAGTTCTTGACTCCAATGATTGTTCTGGCAATCGGAACGAACTCCTTCATCATATCTGCAATCTCAGAAGCCGTTCCGACTGGATACGAAGGAATATATGCCTTGATATGTCTCATGTTCAGATTGTAGGAACAGTTCAGCATGCCGCAGTAGGCGTCCCCACGGCCGTTGATCATGTCGCCGTCACCTTCCGCAGCTGCCGCAAACATGCATGGTCCATCGAACATCTGGGCAATTTCTGTCTCCGGTGTCTCCGGGCCAAAGTTGCCTAAGAATATTGTTAAAGCATTGCATCCGGCTTTCCTGACTTCATCCACTGCCTTCTGTGCATCCTTTTCATTTTCTACAGTTGTCTGTGCCTCATAAACATGCAGATTCTTCTCTGCACATTTTTCAACAATTGCTTTTCTTCTCTTTTCTGACAATGCGATTGGGAAACAGTCACGGCTGACGGCAATAATGCCAAGCTTTACTTCTGGAATATTTGTTGAGTTCATTTGTCTTCTCCTTATTGATCACAGTTCTTCTGCGATATCGATGTTCTTTCCTGTTAATCTGATGCGTGCACCATTCGCGGCTTCACTGCTGTCCTTATGGGCAAGCAGCCATTTGTTCCTGGCCCAGAGCAGTTCATCATCGCCGCCGCATGCATTCATCCGCGGCTTGGAAGTATTGGTTCCCTTCGGCAGTGCGACCATCACTCGGAAACCTTTCTTTGGATCCGTATGACATGGTGCATAATGCAGAGTTGTTGCATAGACTTCGACCAGAATTCCTGCCGGCACTAAGAATGCTTTGACCTTGGCAGTATTCAGCTTTCCATTCTTGATATCTTCCATTCGTGCCAACAGCAGGATAAAGTCCTCCGTACCCAGGTTGAATTCACTGGAGCGGTGATACTCTAAGCAGTTCAGTTTTGTATTGTGTCCATTACACCAGCCTAACTGAACATGCATACCGCCAAAGCAGTGATTTTTAAACTCCTTTGCGGCAGGAAGTTCCTGCAGCTTTGGTTCTTCAGGTACATAGTCCGTGCCCTTCGGCAATGGTGTATGCTTCAATGCCTTCATGATGGCATTGCATTCTGTTTCCATACCATTGAATACTCTGCCGTATTTTATAAACTCTGGATCTGACACAGAATAGATTTTCATTGTAATTCTCCCATCTTCTTGAACATCGGCTTCAATGCCGGATAGAGCTCATGCCAGATCTGGTAGCGTGCTTCATAAGCTTTGACAAGTTCCGGCTCTGGATATTCTGTTTCTTTAATTCGTACCATCTTATTTGCCGCTTCCTGCTCATCTCTATATGTACCGCAGGCAACAGATGCCATCATGACAGCACCATATCCTGGTCCCTGTTCGGTCTGCGGAATCATCAAATTGATGTTCAGGACGTTGGTCATGATTTTCCGCCACAGCGGGCTCTTTGCCCCGCCGCCGCAGATCGTACTGGCTGTCACTTGTATTCCCTGTGATCTTGCAACTTCAACACAGTCACGGATGGCAAAGGCAACACCTTCCATCATCGCCTGCGTCATATCTGACTGAGCCGTATCCATTTCCATTCCGATAAAGCAGCTCCGGGCCAGAGAATCATTATGCGGGCTTCTTTCTCCCATCAGATACGGCAGGAAGTAGACTGAATTATGCCCAAGTTTCTCATCCTTGATCTCTGCCTGCACTCCCTGATAGTCCTTTGGAACGAAGTATTTGATCCATCCACCATGAGTTGCAGGAAGCACCGGATAAGATACATCCCATCAAATGATATTTTCCATTTGCATGAGCAAAACTGTGCAGCGCATTCTGACTGTCAACTTTCATTTCATCACTTGTAATGAATACTGTTCCGCTTGTGCCAAGCGATATATTGCACATATTTCCTGAGACAGCCCCGCAGCCAACAGCGGCAGCAGCATTGTCACCTGCACCAGCACAGACAATGACATTCTCAGGAAGTTCATACTTTTCAGCAATTTCCTTTTTAATTGTGCCAATCGGTGCATAGCTTTCATATAATGCCGGCATCTGTTCCATCCGTAAAGAACAGATTTTCAGCATCTCTCTGCTCCAGCATTTATGTGCCACATCCAGCAGCAGTGTACCTGATGCATCAGAATAGTCAGTTGTGAAGTTGCCGGTCAGGCAGTAATTGATATAATCCTTCGGCAGCATGATCTTATTGATCTTCGCAAACAGATCCGGTTCATTGTTTTTCATCCAGAGCAGCTTCGGTGCCGTAAAACCGGCAAAAGCAATGTTGCCTGTATAGTGGCTGAGATTCTTTTTCCCAATGACTTCATTGAGATAATCAGTCTCCTTCTGTGTCCTGCCGTCATTCCAAAGAATGGCTGGGCGGATCACATGGTCATCTTTATCCAATACAACAAGACCATGCATCTGACCGCCAGCTCCGATTCCTCTAACTTTTGCATGATCAAAACCCTGAAGAAGATGCAGCAGTTCCAATTCAACTGCATTCCACCAGTCTTCAGGCCGCTGCTCACTCCAGCCTGGATGTGGGAAGCTCATTGGGTATTCCCTGCTTACCTCATTCAAGATTGTCCCATTATCATCAACTAATAAAAGCTTGACAGCAGATGTTCCTAGATCAATTCCTATGTAATACATTGAATTTCTCCTTATCTACTGCCAGTATATTAAATTGTGTAAACGCTTACCTTGACTAATTCGCATCAGCAATTAGACAAATTTATGATTCTGCTACATGACTGCTTTCTTATATTCAGATAAAAGCTCTAGGCTCTTTCCGCGGGAATAAAAGTGTTCAAGCGAATGGAGGCTGTGATGAGTCTGCTGTGCGTCCATATGAACCGTTGGATGATGACTATACTGCTCTGGAGTCATGCCAGTGCGCTGACGGAATACTTCTGAAAAATACCGATAGTCAGAAAAACCTGATTCGACACATACATTCTGCATCGACTTGTCTCCGTTCAGAATCATCTTACAGGCACAAGTGAAAGCGGACTGTTTTTACATAGTCCTGAAATGTCTGATTCAAAGATTCTTTCACAAACGCTGACATGTAATTCAGGGTACAGCTTTCCTCTTTTGCAAATTCAGTCAAGCTCGCCTTGAACCTGTAATGTTCATCAACGTACTGCAGCAGCCGGCTCAGTCTTGCGTTGCGCCTGTCGCGCTCTTCAATTTCCTGGCTGGTCTGCAGATGATACGGGAATATGCTGAAGGATCTGATACATCAGAACAGCGCTTCTGCTGAGACACAGCAGTTCGTAATCTTCTTTTTCTTCCAGGTATTCATTCATCATCTGCATCATCATTTTTTTCAGACTGAGCAGCTGCGTGCTGTCAAAGTAATTTGTAATCTGGATATCCTCCGCGTAGATGTGATCAATCTTCGGATAGGCTTCTGAAAAGAGCTCCGGCGACATCTGCAGGCAGAGAAAAGTACAGCTCCCGCTTTCATCGCTGCAGTACATCTCATGAGGCTGATATGGGTTTATCATTGCCAGATCTCCCGGCTTCACATGATACACATTCTGGAGAGACTGAATGATCATCGGCTTTTCCAGTACATAGAGCACTTCCCATTCAGGATGCAGATGCGGCGTACGGTATTCGACCGAATTAAAGAACATAGACATACCATCAATCTGCGGATGCATTACAATTTCCAGATCATTTCTTGTCATAGCTGTCAACTTAATCTTTCCAAATAGCATTTCTTCTCTATTCATTATAAACGGTAATCCTTTCCAGAGCCAAAATAATAGCCCTTCTTGGTAAATTAAAAACAGGCTGGTCCAGATATGGATCAGCCTGTTTGATGATCAAGCAATCTTCCGATAGACAGGAATGGAGTCAATTGGTGCTGACGCATGGATGGTCACACCACCGTCGATGACCGATTCATCGCGGATATCCTTCCACTTGCCGGCAGGAAGATATACATCTCTTTCATAGGTATCTGCAGTAAGAATCGGTGCCACCAGGTAATCCGGTCCGAACATATACTGGTCATACAGATTCCAGCATTCTTTGTCATCAGGATATTCATAGAACATTGCTCTGAGCAGAGGCGATCCATTGTGATGTGCTTCTTCATAAAGCTGTTTAATAGTACGGCTTCATTGCCAGACGGATGTCCAGATATTTCTTCATGATCCTGAAATTATCTTCACCATAGCTCCACAGTTCATTCGGCTGTCCTGTATGCAGGTATCCGCCGCCGAAATCGCGGTCGTCCAGAGGAGGAATGTCATACGGGCCGCGGTCTCCATGCATGCGGAGAACAGCTGTAAATACAGCAAATTCATACCAGCGGATCAGCAGCTGTCTGAACAGAGGATCATTGACATCATCAGTCATGAAGCCGCCGATATCAGTTGTCCACCAAGGAATGCCGGCCAGACCCATGTTGATGCCTGCCGCCAGCTGATCTCTGAACGCTTCAAATGTACTAGGAACATCACCTGACCAGATGACATTGCCATATTTCTGACTGCCCGCCCATCCTGAACGCAGCAGATTCACTGGATGCTGATTGCCTAAAGCTGTTTCATGGTCATAGAAGATACGGCTGTAGTACTGCGGATAGATATTGCTGCATTCCAGAGCCGGACCAAGATAATACCTGTAATGATCAAAATCATATTTGACATAATCTGGTTCTGAATTATCCAGCCAGAAGCTGTCAACACCCAGATCATAATAATTCTTTTTGCACTTTTCCCAGACATAGTCACGTGTATACGGATTTGTTGTATCAATCTCAACACAGTCACCTTGATAATCATACGTCTGTGCTGCGCCTCTCTCGGTGCGGATCAACATGCCTCTTTCTGCCATTTCGCCAAAATTCTCACTCTTTTTATCTACACTTGGCCAGACGGAGACAACGACTTTGATGCCCATTGCATGCAGCTCATCGATCATCTTCTTAGGATCAGGCCAGTACTTTGGGTCGAACTTCCAGTCGCCCTGATATGTCCAGTGGAAAAAGTCAATCACAATCACATCAATTGGAACACCGTGATCTTTGCAGGCATGGGCTGTAGCCAGCACTTCTTCCTGCGTCCGATAACGCAGTTTGCACTGCCATAGACCCATGAGATCTTCTGGCATTTCAGGTGCTCTGCCAGTCACAGATGTGTAGATGTCAAGAATCTGCTTTGGTGTATCAGCAACCGTCAGCCAGTAATCCAATTCCTTTGCGGCCTGGGCATTCCATTCAGTAATGTTCCGACCGAAGCTGACTCTGCCTACCGCAGGGTTATTCCAAAGGAAGCCATAGCCAAGACTTGAAACTGCAAATGGGATACTGACTTGTGAATTACGCTGTTCAAGATCCAGAATGCATCCCTTGAGATCGGTCAATGCATGCTGGTATTGTCCCATGCCGAAGATTTTTTCTTCAGGACTGCTTTCAAAGCGCTGAATGATCTGATAGTCGCCTGCCGTATATGGCTTATATTCACGGGCAGTCATTTTCAGACATCTGCTTTCTTTGGACAATGTTCCAGCGTAATTGCGATAGTATTCTCTGAGGAACATCTTTCCATCACGGAAAAAGGTAAGGATGCCTGCTTCACTGATGGATGCCTTGATGCGGCCGTTGGTAATTTCCGCACTGGAATCTCCAATGACAATTCTGATGTTCTCCGGATAAATATCTGGTTCTTCACTCAAAGCCCAATTCCGGCTGCTAAACTGCGGATACATGGTTGCCCGTACACGCAGTGCATCACTGCCCCATGCTTCAATACTGATTGTTTCACCTAAATGAAATGCGGTTAGTCTTTTGCTGTCTGACTGGAATCTCATATTATGTTCAATATCCTTTCCTATATGATGCATCTTTGCTTGCCAGTATCACTGCTTCCGGCACAAAGGAACTGTAGCATTTTTCGTTTTCTTTTCCCTTGACTGATTCCATGCTGCCATTATACAAATTACTGGCAGCCGAAATACTCATCATTCAGATCCATTTACCACCATGAGTCAGGATCTTCACCTCCATTGGCTGAAGGATGATGTGCTGTTCATTGAACTTGAATGACTTCTGTTCCAATGTGTTATTAAAGAAGAAAACGGTATCTGTTGGTATTGCTGCTGCGTTCCGTGGATTCAACGCCATCCGGCAGCATTTCCATAAAGGGAATCTCACGTTCTGTAAAGATATCCTGCAGCAGTGAACGGTACATTGCCTTTTCGCATACAGTACCGATATAGTATGCTTTCCCTCTGCCGTATTCGTTAAGTGTCACAGCAGGTGTTCCGGCATAGTAGCGGTCCATGTATCTTGCTAAAGGTTCCGCTGTATCCAATGCAATCAGATCACTCCAGGAAGTATTTTTGAAGACACTTCCATGAATAGAACGGATCCGATACTGTGCCTCACCGATGCCATCTGTTTCAATGATATGGCAGCCGCACAGCTTGCTGAATTTCGTCGGCAGGCTCTCACCAAAAATGCAGTTGCCATTTTTATCCTTGACGCCGCTGCGGTTGGTAATGATGGCAGCGCCGCCATTGCTTACAAATTCTTCCAGCGCTGCAACAACATCATTGTCGACAACAAAATGTGTCGGTACGATAACAACACTGTATCCAGCTAATGAAGCTCCTTCGGGAAGGATATCGAGGTTGACGCCTAGATTCATGCATGCATCATGGAACAGTCTCAGCTGTGTCCAGTATGCAAAGCCTTTTGACTGAGCCTGCATATGAAAGCTGAATTCCTGGTCGGCTGAATACAGCATTGCTACTTTGCTGTGGATTGTTGTTTCTGTGATATCCGGCATCTGCGAAAGGCGGCTGTATACAAGATGCTGAAGTTCATCCAGATTCTTGTTCCATGCATTGTCATGGTCTTTTAGTCCATAGCAGAACATTTCTGCACCGCCCACTGATGTACGCCAGCGGAAGAAGCTCAGCAGATCAGCACCATGTGCCACCGCCTGCAGAGCATACCCTTCCAGCATGCCAGGTTCAAGTGCCGGTGTAATTGGCTGCCAGCATCCCATGGAGCCTCCTAACTGCTCCATGATCCAGAAATTCTTCTGCTTGAAACTGCGGATAAAATCCAAGGCGAATGCATTCGAATACTGTTCTTCTGGATCTTTCGGCAGCGCAATTGGCGGATAGTTGTCATATGAAGCCACATCAAGCTCATTGAAGAGCTGGTGGAAATCAGGCATATGACTGCTGAAGCATTCGTTGGTCGTGATGACCGCATGACTGTCATAGCGATGAATGATCTCACATTGAAAGCGGACATAATCTGTCACACTCCAGGAACAGAATCTTTCATAATCAAGCATATATGCAGGATTGAACCAGTCTGTCTTATTTACACTTTCAGTAATCAAAGGTGTTATCTGCGACCAGTCACTGACTTCCTGTCCCCATGTAATTGTCTGCCACGCCTGGTTCAGACAGTCCAAAGTCTGATATTTATTTTTCAGCCACTGTCGGAAGCTGTCTGCGCAGCTGCTGCATGTACAGTGATTGCTTTCCAATTCATTGTCGATCTGCCATGCATAGATCTCATCTCTGCCGGCATATCTCTCTGCCATCTTTTCAACAATACGCGCCGCAAATTTTCGGAAAGTCGGATTGGTCATGCAGCGATGACCGCGGATGCCTGGATGGACCCTGTTCCCTTCTCTGTCACACTGCAATGTCTCTGGATACTTCTGGAACATCCACAGAGGCGGGCAGTTGGTAGGAGTACCAAGAATTACCTTGATACCATGACTATACAGAGTAGCGACTGCTTCATCGAGCCATTTGAAATCAAATTCTCCTTCTCTAGGTTCCATGCGGCACCATGCAAATTCGCCGATGCGTGCTGTCTTGATTCCTAAGCGTTCCATATCAGCAGCATCTATTTCCCATAATGACTTATCCCATTGTTCTGGATAGTAGTCGATTCCGATTGTAATCATCAAGCAAGCGCCTCCAAATAGATAATCAGTCCTGTCCGCCCGTAATGGTAAAGCCATCATTGCTTAAGCTATCTTTTTCGAGCTTGCGGAAGATCGGCATCGCAATCTGGCTGACAGTATATATTGCTAAAATTGGTGCAAAGAACAATCCTGCATAAAGCAGGAATAAATTGATTTGTGTAAACAAAAAGAACTGCAGTACAAGAATACCGATGAGGCCTAAAGTGCGAAGGAAGAAGCGGAAGAATATCTTCCGTGCATTCGTAAAGGTCGTTGTCAGTTTATTTTCATATCGTGCTTCTAAAGGAAATACATAAAGATAATGAAGAATGATCAGTACAATCAGAATGACTGCAAGAATCAAAAAGAGGATTGGATTCCCCTGCATCTTGTTGAAGAGCTGCAGATCAATCCAGATACTGTAACAAGCAGCGGCCAGTATCAAAGTCAGAACGATACCGTGTTTTAAGTTTCTGCGGTAAGCATCCCAGAACGACTTGGTCATGCTGACTTCTTCGCAGTTCTCAACCATTTTCATGGTCACTGTGAATGCCGCAATTGTCGATGTGCCAATCGTTACAATTGGAAGGCATCCAATGAACCAATACAAGTTGAGAATCAGTAGATTCGTGGCTTTGATACCAGCTGTTATAAAAGGGGAATCCAGGTTTATCTTCATAAGACCTCCTAGAAGGAACATCTGATCTCAGGAAGCATTCCCGAGATCAGATTGTCAATCAGTTACTTTTGCTGTAGTGCATATTTTGCTGCTGCTTCACTCTTGCACCAAGTCACGCAGTCATCATATCCATAGCCCTTGCACTCAGAACGCATGCTGTCAACGATTGATGCAAATGAAGCATCATCCTTCGCATAAATTGCATTCCATGAACCCTGTTTGATGGCCTTGATGACCTGCTGCCATTTCAGTTCAAGTTCATTGTCACGTGTTGTCTCAGCATAGTTGACAGCTGGAATCGTTGTATGGTTCACACTGTCAAGATAATCCTGTGAACTGTCAGAATTTGTATAAGATCTCCAGTCTTTTTCAGTATCATTCTTCGCATCACCTTTCATGCTTGCCCATGTGGAAGATGCGAAGCATTCATTGTTAGAATCAGGGTTCTTCGCACCCTGTGCCCAAGTTGTATTGTTGAACTGGAATGAACCGTCATTGAAGGTTCCGTCCAATGTATATGTTTTGCCTGTGTATGGAGAAGTCCATTCAACACCTGTAAGATCTGTAGAGGAATCAGCAATGCACTTCTTCCCGAGATCTGTGAAGTATGTATTTCCCTGATCATCATAATCCCACATCAGTCCCTTTGGACCATACCAGTTGGTCATTGCACCTTCTGGTGTGCAGAGCCAGTTGATCAGCTGCATTGCCTTTTCAGGATAGACTGTCTTGCTGCCGATGGACCAGATACGGCTGCCGCCGGCAGTGCTCAGTCCATTGACAATGACATTTGCATCTGTTGGAACAAGCGAAGCCATATACTTATTTGCTGAAATATGAGCAGAGGTATTATATGCAGTAGAGCCAGCATAGTTGAAGATTGAGAACAATACATCGCCGGAACGTACCTTTGCAATCATTGTATCGTAAGTCTGTGTCATAGAATCCGGATCCAGCAGACCGTCACGGTATAACTGGTTGAAGAATTTCAGGGACTTCAGATACGGACCATTCTCACTCAGACAGTCATAGAAATCTCCGTTGGAGGAATCATACATGCCGATGCCAAGTTCGTCATAGCCGTAATATGCAGAAGCAAGTGCCTTTACATACATGACCATATTGCCGTCCCAATCCGGCCAGATGCTGACTGCATATGTCTGCTTGCCGTCATCTCCGCTTGGGCATAAAGCCTGCATCTTTTTCAGAACAGATTCTAGATCATCAAGATTCTTTACTTCTGGATGTCCCAGCTGTTCATACAGATCCCAGCGTGTGCCCCAGTCATAGATAAACAGGTCATGCTGCCCAGATTCATTGGATACGTTATTGCCAATGCCATAAACCTTACCATCGGAATTCAGCTTCTTGTTTGCATCAACTGCGTCCGAGAAGTACTTTTCAATATCAGTTCCATAAGATGAGAGCAGATCTTCATCATCCCAGTCAAACAGCATGTCTTTGCTGACTGCCGACTGATACTGATCACCGTTGTTGCCCCATACCACAATATCACCAAGATCGCCGCTTTCCATTCTTGTCTGGTAAGCACCGCTTGTATCAGGAAATGATATTTAATTCAATATTGAACTTATCTTTTAATAATGTTGCGCCCCATCCTGTCTGTGCACCAGACCAGTTTGCCAACTGACTGAAGACAGTCAGATTGATGGTCTCTTCATTATTCAGAATTGAGTCAGCTGAAGAAGTTGAACTGCTGGATGTTTTGGAACCTGCAGCCGGCAAGCATTCCGACTGTCATCAGAGCACTTAAGCCGACTGATGTGATGCGCTTGTTCATATTTTTCATAACGATTGTTTTCTTTCTCCTCTTTTTGAATCAGCCCTTCACGGCGCCAAGCATAATGCCTTCTTCAAAGTAGCGCTGCATGAAGGATAGACCAGCATAATAGGAATGATGGTTACCATGGAAATCGTATATTTAATAACTTTGCTGTTCAGCATACCGGAACTGACGGCACCGCCTGACTGCATGGCAGCCGCAAGGTGGATGAACTGTTCAGATATACCCATAAGCGGTGCTGCATTGTATACAGCTGCGGGCTGTTGGACATCAGGATCAAGGAATCCTGCAGTGAGTTCCAGTTGGCAACTGCGCCAAAGACAGCGATGGTCGCTAAGATTGGCTTTGCAAGCGGAACAATGATCTGATTGAACGTCTGCATTGTCGATGCCCCGTCAATCGTTGCGCTCTCTTCCAGGGAAGCTGGAATCGATTCAATGTATGTCTTTACAAGAATGATGTTGTATGGAGATACCAGTCCTGGCAGGATATAACCAAGATAGTTATCTGTCAAACCGAGTCCCAGCATATTCAAGTACCAAGGAATCATGCCAGCATTGAAGTACATTGTAACAACAAGTCCGCGGTACCAGAGACTTCTATGCCACATCTGTTTTTTCGTTGTCAGATATCCGGCAAAAGCAGAAGTAATGACCATCAGAGCTGTACCGATGATGGTACGGCTGACTGTCACTAAGACAGCGTTGCCAAAATCATTGACGTCCTTTAGAGCAATATAGTTGTCGAAATGGATTCCCTGCGGCCACAGTGTAATCATGTTCATGCCGACAAGGTCGTTGTTCGATATTGTATTGATGAACAGATAATAGAACGGGAAGATGCAGATGATTGTAAAGAGCGTGAAGAACGTGATGTTAATCACATTAAAGACAATGTCTCCTTTGCTCCTTTTAAAGTGTTTCTTTTTAGTATTTGTTTTTCGCCATCATCGAGCCTCCTAGATAATACTTTCACCGCGGAGCCTCTTGGATACTGCATTCGCTCCGAACAAAAGGATGACACTGACTACAGACTTGAACATGCCGATTGCGGTGGACATTGGAATCTGTCCATTGCCGATGCCGAGGTTATATACATAGAGGTCCAGGACCTCGATGGACTTTGCATTAACTGCATTTGAGAATACCAAGTACTGATCCATACCATTGGAGAGTACATTTGCAATGCTCATCAGCAGCAGTACAAAGAAGGTAGGCATCAGCTGCGGTACAGTCACATTCCAGATCTTCTGGAATCTTCCGGCACCATCGATCTCAGCTGCTTCATACAGTCCAGGATCAATGCCTGCGATGGATGAAATATAGATGATTGCACTCCATCCAACACCTTTCCACATACCCCAAAGAAGCATCTTCAACCAGATATGACTGCCTGACATCAAATAGTTCGTATTCGACGCAACACCCATAATGTTGGTCGCAAAGTTATTAATAAAGCCGTCAGTTGAGAAGATGGCAAGGGCAATTGCATAAATGATGACCCATCCCAAGAAATTAGGAATGGTGGTAAAGTTCTGCACAAAGCGGCGGAACCTTCTACTGTCAACCTGCGTCAAGAGAACGGCGAAGGCTAACGGGACCCAGCTGGTCAGAATACCAAGGCCGCTCATCGCAAGTGTATTTTCCAATACACGCAGGATGTCAGATCTTGTGGATTCATTCTGGAATAATATCGTGAACCATTTCAGTCCTACAAAATTCTCTGCCGTCAATTCGCCGCCGGCCTTATAGTCGAAGAAGGCATAGCGCCATCCCCATAAAGGCAGATATGCCGAAGACAAATGTCAAGGCAAGAATCGGCAGGAACAACAGAAATAAGTGATATTTTTCCGGCATGCTCATTTTTTCTTCCATTGGAAGTGCACTCTTCTTTTCCTTTGCAATCAACAATCCTGCAAAGACAAAGATCAAGGCAGCAAATATTGCATAGATGACAAAGCCTGATGGAAAATTTGATGGGACACGGTCATTGCCGGCAGCAACAAGCTGGGCATATGCGCCATAGACGCCGCCAAGTCCGCCGACCATCAATGTTGCGCCGACCAGTGGAAAGCGGAAGCCGTATCTGCGCATCCGGTGATTGCCGAATGACATACATGCGCCAATTGCACATATAATGATGCCGATCAAGATAATGTCGCATGACAGCATCAATTCAATAAATGTCCCCTTAGAGACCCAACCGCGGAGAAGTGCTCTCTGCAGGTCACTGGTCAGTGAGCTGTAAGAAATACTGGCTGTAAAAAGTGATACGTTCCTGCTGATGGCTGACGTGATTCTCGCTGGACTAAAGCCAGGATAGAACGCCGCCGCACAGGCGAGCAGTACCAGAATACGATGAGTCTTATACATCCATCCATTCTGGATATCTGATTTCTTTTTATTCTCTAGACTCTTCATTCCTTCCCTCCAATACAATTTGATCCTTAATTATGAAATTGAACGTGTGATATATTTCTGCTACTTAAACGTTTAACCTTTGCAGTAAAATTTTTGATCCTGTATCCAGACTGGAACAGATACAGGATGGACTAACGCCATTATCACCATATACTTTCTTTATTTCAACTGTAAGATTACAGATGAATTACAATCTGATGCTTCCCGCTGGACGGATATTGGAATGTACTTTCAATCTTTCTGCCGTCCATTTCGTACTTTGTCGTACTTCCTGTACGGAATTTATCCTGACCCCCAATGACTTTGACATCCAGTTCTGTCTTTCCGATATGGATCTGATATGACATGCTTTCCATGCCCGGTCTCAATACAGGTTCCAGCTTCATCTTTCTCTGACTGACATTCACGCCGAGATATTCATATACTGCTAAGGTAAGCCAAGATGCTGTTCCAGAAAGCATCGGTCCAATGTTTTCTCCGGTCTCTGAATTGTTGTACTGCGTGCAGAACCGTGGATTTCCCTTCAGTGTGAACGGTCTGTCCATTGATGCATAAGGAACTGTTCTGCTGATCATGAAGAAGGCTGTTTCCAAGAGCTTCTTGGAAAGTGATTGATCCTTTACTTTTTTAGCCGCCTGCAGAGAAGCAACTGTAGCCATCATTGCTGCATGCTTAAAGACGCCGCCGTTCTCACGGTCTCCTGGGAAGTACAGTGAAGTTCCTGTTTCTGTTCCCAGCCGGTCAAAGTCTACTATTGTGCAGAGCTTCAGACCTGCATCTGTTCTTAAATACTTTGTCACAACCTCAAGCATCTTACTGATTTCTGCCTCATCCGCAATGCCAGCTAAGATTGGCCAGCTGTATGAGTTCAGGAAGTAGCTGCCATTGATCTTTGGATCAAGCGAGAGGCCATCACCGGTCGAGCCAAGGTAGGTATATCCGCCTTTGCGGCCATCATTGATCAGACAGCGGGCAAAGAAGTCTTCTTTCCATGCATTCTTCTGAACACTGTCAGAAATTTTTTCAGAAAGTTCTGCTGCTCTTCTGCCGTCTGCATCCTCATTGATCAGAGCTGCCATCTCAGCAGTCTCATCTGCCGCAATCTTGAGCAGACATGCATTCATGACACTTTCACAGAGTGTATTTTCAAATGGAACCCCATACTTCTGATTCTTTTCTTTCAACTGCCTGAGGTACGCCTCCTCTTTCTGCGGCCCTTTCATCACAGCCGGATCAAGACGAAGCGTATCATTCCAATCTGCTTTATCCAACAATGGAAGTCCATGTGCACCAACAGAGATACTTCCGCTGTAAGTAAGAATGCTCATGAGCGTTTCCCATAAAGGACGTTCTTCATCCTCACCTGCAATCGGATAGCAGTGGGTCAGGAATTCTGTATCGCCGGTCAAAGTAACATAGCGGTAAACAGCCTGGACCAGCCACAGCTGATCATCCGAGCAGTCACCCGGCTCCTTACCCTGGAAAGTAAAATCATGATTTGCGTAGCCCATGCGGTAGACCTGTCTGACCCAGCTGGACAGCAGTTCACGGATCAGTTCTTTTTCGCCGATTGCATTCAGATAATACATCGATGCATAAATATCCTGGATCTCACGGAAGCCCGTTTCACGATAGGATTTCTGTGTCCACGCAAATGCACGTGATACATAGGTCTGATACAGCACCTGGAACGGAAGATTATGCGATACATAAGAACGGAAGCACTCATCTTCATTCCCCGGCACAAGATACTGCGGATACTGTGACCAGAAATCAGTCACTTCACGGAATGTCTTTGCCAGTTCGGCTGGGTGACGATATTTTTCAATCAAAGTATGCAGAGCAGCATCAAACGGTTCTCTTGCATCTCCTTCTGTTTCCAGCATGCCGACAAATTCATCTACATCAATCTTCTTTTCCGGCTTTACAGTGAACTGCTTTGCCATAGCGAAGAACGGAGTCATCTTACGGCTGTATTCATTTGGAAGATGACCTGCCAGTTCTGGATGGTCCAGTGTACCGCGGCCGATGAACATAGACTGGCTTGTACAGAATTCATCCATGGTATGACCGCCGCACAGCAATGCGGCAAATCTCTTTTTGCACTGCTCATCCTTCGGCTGTGAGAACAACGTCATCGCAACTGGTCTGCTGCCGTCATAGAAGACTTCGCTCTCATTGACGATATTTGCAAAGACACAGTCGTTAGCAATCGTCATTGGACCCGTAATGCCAAACACACCAGTCATGACAATCCTCAGATGACGTTCATGGCTGCTGTGATTTACAATCTCAACACGCTGAGCTTCCACTGCATTCGGCATATCCTTCTGCTGCGGAAGAATGAAGATTGTACGTTTGATTTCTAGACCGCACTTTGTCATGTATGTGATCAAAGTTCTGTTCTGCGAATGAACACATTCTGCCGAAGCAACATTTTCATTTACATTTGCTGAATAGAAGATCTGTTTTCCGTTTTCAGTCAGATAGAACTGACGGTTTGCTGGTTCGCCATTCTCTTCGAGTTCAAGAACACATCTTGTTGCAAGCACCTGTTCGCCGCCGGTTGCCCGGAAAGAACCTCTGCCCAGACTGTCCAGCGCACTCTTTGGTGTTGTACATAGAGGATATGGATAGCCGGCACGGTTGCCGAGCAGCAGATTGACTGGATAATGAGGTCCGACTGGATACGCTTTCAGATCAAGCACCAGTTCTCCCTCTTCATTCAATGTACCTGCACTTGCCAGGACCTTGTGATATACCTCAAGAGCACCTCTCTCTGCTGCATTGTCTTCTTTGAGCATGCCCTGTCGATTCATGAAGTAGATCTTATGTTTCTGATACTGTATGAGGATGCTGCCTGTCTGTTTTTCTAAAAAAGCAGCGACATCTTTTTGATTCAGCAAATAAGTACAGATTGGTGCTTCATATGGAAGATCAGAAAATCCGACTGCATCTTGGCGTGAAGCTGTACGGTATACCGCATCAACGATGCCGAGATCTCCAAGCCTTTTAAATTCTTTGCGTATCTTGCTGCATGCATTGATCCTCTGTGTCCTTGCCTGTTCATCCTGATAAAACATTGCTTCCCCTCCAATTTTTACTTTACTGCCAGGTCCTTGACTGTTGCCCCCGGCTGTACATTTCCCTTGATTACATATGTATCTACTTTATAGTTCTGCGGATGTTCAATCTGCTTGATCAATTCCTCAGCGGCTCTTCTGCCGATTTCCTCTGCATTTTGATGATATGTTGCAAGGTTTGGGCGAAGCAGTCTTGACAGACGAATGCCGTCATAACCAACACAGCTGCAGTCATCTGGGATGGAAAGATGCTGATGCTCCATTTCTGTCAGACCGCCAAGATAAGAAATATCATCTGGATAGATAATACATGTCGGCCGATCTTTGAGAGCCAGCAGACGTCTTGTGGCCAGACCCGAATCTTTTGGTTCCTGGAACTTTGCAGCAATTACATATTTCTTTGGAACTTTAATTCCATATTTTGCGCATCCATTGTAGAAGCCTGTCAATCTCTGCCGGGTCACTTCACCGTCTTCACCATGAATATATCCAATCCGTTCATGTCCCATTTCATGAAGGTATTTCACAATGTCTTCCGTACTGCCGACATTGTCATTGACGATTTCCGTATGTCCGTCAAACTGCTGATCAATCGCAACTAAAGGAAGCGTACTTGCTGCTAAGCGGTCCAATTCCGCCTTGTCAAAATTTCCCTGTGCAACAATGATCCCATCACACTGTCTTCTCATTGCATGTTCATAATACCCATCGTTGGATCCTTCACTGCTTAAGAAAGTCAGATCATAACCCTTTGCAGAAGTCTCATTGCGGACAGCTTCAAGGACTTGGGAGAAATATTCATGGGCAAGTCTGTTCTCATAAACAATCCCGATATTGTAGCTTCTGTTTGTCTTCAGCATTCTCGCTGCTGTGTTTGGAAAATACCCCATCTTTTCAGCAGTATCCAGAATTTCCTTTGCCTTTTCTGCAGAAATGCCCGGCAGATGATTCAAAGCCTTTGAAACAGCCGCAATTGACACTCCTGTTTTCAGTGCAATATCTTTGATTGTTACCATGTTCCCTCCGATGAATGAATTGAGCTTCACGTTTAGTTAAACGTTTAACATGGTTTTATAGTAGCCTAGATGCACAGCGATGTCAAGCGCTTACATTTTTTAATCAATTTTATTTTTTTGATAAATAATCTACGTAAAAACGGCTCTGTTAAAGCCGTTTTCATCGTTAATGGAGTTATGATATCCGCTGTTCAGATCTTTGCATGAAACATTTTATATCTAGGTTTACTAAATTATGTTTAAATATTTGAATCTTTATTTGACGGTTGAATCCATATAGTGCTTTTCTTTCTTTCTAGAAACAAAGACTAGATAGAAAACACAGACAATCACTTGAAACAAAGAAGATGCCGGTGTTGCCAGACCAATCCTGAACAATGAAACAGGCTGAATCTTTGACATGAGATACGATACAGGTACTCTGACACAGAAGGCACCAGTGATGCTCTGTGCCATGACAAACTTTGTCTCTCCGCAGCCGTTGAAGTATCCATTCATGCAGAAGAAAATGGAAGTAAAGATGCAGTCCAGTGCATATGCTTTCAAGTATTCCCAGCCCGCACTGACAACTTCCGGATCATTGGAGAAAATTGAGCACAGCAGATTGCCATGGAAGAATGACAGCCAGGCCATGATCAGTGCCAGTACAAATGATACTTCTATTCCATACCGCAGTGCAGCATGTGCACGGTCCAGTTTTTTCGCACCGTAGTTCTGTGCAATAAAGGCAGCCATTGCCTGGCCAAGCGCACTCGGCACCAGCATAATAAAGCCGCATACCTTTTCAGCCACACCTACACCGGCACTTGGTACAACTCCTAATGAATTGACAATCGAAGTCACAATCAGGAAACTGACACCGACAAGTGTATCAGCCAATGCTAAAGGCAGTCCGAAATTGACAATCTTCTTGATGACAGAACCATTGAATCTGATGAATTCTTTTTTCACATCAAATGGAAGCTTGATATGACGAATGATGACATACGATATGATTACCGAGATCATCTGCGAAGCAACCGTTGCAATCGCTGCCCCTTCTGCACCCATATGCAGTACAGCTACCATATACAGATCACCAAAGATATTGATAACGGCAGCAATCGCTACTGCAATCAACGGGATGCGTGAATTGCCCAGGCCTCTGAACAGAGAACCAATCAAATTATAGAGACCAATAAAAATCAAACCCCAGGAGCAGACACGGATATAAGCACTTGTTGCATCATATGCTTCGGCAGGTGTCTTCATAAGCTGCACAATATTACCAATATTAAAAGAAGCACTGTTCCAATCACAGCAGCAACAGTAACAAAGAAGACGACAGACGTACCAACACTTCTGCCTGCATCTTCTTTCTTGCCTTCACCGATCTGATGACCCAGCAGAATTGTTGTGCCCATTGAGAGACCAGCAATAAAGCTTGTTATTGTATTCATGACTTGTGAACCAGTTGCAACAGCACTGACATCAGCACTGCTTGCATACTGACCGACGACAAGAAGATCAACTGCACCGTATAAAGACTGCAGCACCAAAGCAAGAATGACCGGCACGGCAAACTTCATCAAAGGACCAAGTATTTTTCCTTCTGTAAAGCTTACAGTATCTGTCATATTTCCTCCTGAGCTGTTCAATGAAGAAGAATCAGCAACGCAATAATCATAGTATCAATTGCAATTAATGCAAATAATTAATAAAAGATGGACCTGGCGGCCCATCCTCTATGCTTGCATATCAGCTTCTCTGCTGACGTATCTGTGAATCGCTTTATTCTTTTCTCTGTGTATCCGGCAGACACACAAGGATCTCTTCATACATCTGCTGTGGAGAAACGGGTTTGGTAATGAATCCATTCATGCCTCTCCGCTTTGCCTCATGGATATTCTCATCAAATGCATCAGCAGATAAGGCAATGATTGGAATTGTCTTTGCATCCGGACGTTCCATGCTGCGGATCTTCTCTGTTGCTTCATATCCGCCCATTACCGGCATTTGAATATCCATTAGGATGACATCATAATGACCGGGTGCACTTGCCGCAAACTTTTCAGTACCAATCTTTCCGTTCTCGGCAGCGTCCACCAACACCTTGCAATCCTTCAGCAGTGTCTCAGCAATTTCCAGATTCAGATAGTTGTCTTCACAGATGAGTACATGTTTCCCCTCCAGAAGCTGATAATTATTCTTTTGAGAAACTGTCGAAGACAATGCTGACTGCTGCAAATCAATTACCTTCATTGGAATCTGCACGGTAAACTTTGTACCCTGATGCATATGACTTTCAACAACAATCGTACCCTTCATCAGATCGACATACTTCTTTACAATTGAAAGACCTAATCCTGTACCAGGCACTTTGACAACTTCTGATCTCTTCTCCTGGGAGAATGGTTCGAACATCCGGGCTTGGAATTCTTCACTCATACCGATACCGTTGTCTTCAACCGTCAAAGTATAGATTGACTTTCCTGCATCATCAGAATAAATCTTCGTACTGACATGTACTGCTGCACCATTCTGTGAATACTTCACAGAATTTGATATGAGGTTCAATGCAATTCTCTGCAGCTTCAAGCTGTCGCAGAGATATGGTTTTCCTTGAGAACCTTGATAGTTTTCCTTGATCTGTATTTCTTTTTCATCCGCTGTCTGATGGAGCGCTGTTACAACATCAGAGATCAATTGATCTGGCAGCGTCACTTCTTCTTCCAAAGTGATCTTTCCGCTTTCAATCCGTGACAGTTCCAACGTGTCATTGATCAGGCTTAAAAGGATCTTGCCGGAGGCATTTACCTTAGTCAGATAATCTTTGATCTTTTCTGGATCAGATTCTTTCAAGGCAAAAGATGTATATCCAATGATGCTGTTCAACGGTGTTCTCAGATCATGGCTCATGCTCGATAAAAAGGAAGATTTTGCCTCATTTGCTGCATCTGCCTGCATTCTCGCTTTCTGCAGTTCTGCTTCCTTTATTTTTTCTTCATTCAGAAGTTCTGTGACATCTACACATCCAAGGAAATATTGCTTATGTTCCTTTGATGATTCCTGAATGGTAATGTTCTTGATGCGCCCATCTGGTCTTTCATATCTGAGCGAAGCACTGCCATACTTTCTGCATGAATCCTGCAGGTGCTTTGCCAGATCATCAGCCCCCTGATATTTCACTCCTATCCGATATGCCAGTGTCTCTGCATATTCATTGAATGAAACTGACATATCCTTCTGCAGTTTATTATCAGTTTCTCCATCAAAGATACGGCAGTGGTCAGACAAAAGATCAATATGGGCCACAAAATCATACTGCTGGTCTACGATCATCCGGAGCATATCATTTAATTCCAGCCGGTCGGTCACATTTTCCTCAAGCAGCTTCAAGAATATGCTGCCATCCATTGGTGATTCCATCATCGTGATATCTGCATGGAGAGTCACCTGTCCGGAGTCTGTATTGATCTTATACTCCGTTTCCTTAGGAAACGTACCATCATGATAACTATTGATCAATGCTTCTCGCGAAAAGCTGTTCAAAGTCCATGGTGCCGAGTCCTGATCCAGCTTTTCAAACAGCAGAGCAATCATATGGTCAAATGAAATATCACTGCCCATGTTTTTTACAACGCTGGTATGTCCTGATTCTGAAATCAGTCTATCTTCCGACAGATTCCAAAGCCACATGCCGCGGTATCCCTGTTCATAGTATTCCAGGCCATTATAATTTCCGGAATAAATAATGCTGTTGAAAGCATTCCGTGCATGGCGCAGTTCTGTCTCGTTGTTTTCACTTGATTCAGTATATTCATAGAAGAAAACTGTATATGCCGGTTCATTCTCCCATAAACAGGAAAGCACATTGACTTCTATCGTTCTTCCCGTTTTAGGTTCCAGAACAGTATGCATGCCACCATCAACTTCATCAAAAAGGCCATCAATGCCATGGGACAAGTTGCTGTAAAAGTATTCGTTAAATGTCAGGCCACTGTCATAATTGACGGTTGGCTTGAGCATCTGGACAACTGCTTTATTGTAGTAAAAAAGCCGATGATCATTTCGTGTCACAACGACCATTGGTCCAATATTCTGATCTAAAAAATGCATCGCCGGAGTCTCAAATTCTTTATGAAGCAAATTAATTGTATCCTGTGACTCTGTCAGATCTGTGTAAAAAGTAATGGCAATCCGTGAACCATCTTCCATGCCATGGAATTTTGATATCGCATGGACATATCGATACTCATCCGTTCCATAAAGTTTTGCCCGATAGACAATATTATATGGTCCTTCCTTCGTTGCGTACCGAAGGCCAAGCTTGGCCAGCTCTTCGACATCGTCCGGATGGACGAGCGCAAACATGTCATTATTAAAGCCATTGACCAGATCATTTCTGGTCATATTATGAAATGCACACATTCCATCAGAAACCAGCAATGTAATGACTTTGTTTCCAACAAGCTGATAAATTCCAATTGGAAGCAGAAGCTGCTCTAATACTTTTCTTGCTTCAGACGAAAACTGGTACTCATGACTTGCTGCCATAGATTTTCTCCTTTAGGCAAATGATTTGATGCAGGCGGTCCGTTTTGAAACAAAGAGCTTATTCATCGTAACTGTTTTATGATTCCGGCAGGAATTCTTTTAATTCCTCATTGAACTGCTGGATCATCCTGAAAAATGCTTTTCTTTTTGCTGGACTGAGATTTGAAAGATGCTCTGTAATATTCTGATCAACCATCAATTCCAGTTCTTCTGCCATTTTATGCCCTTTTTTTGTTGTGCATAAGGCCTTTTCAAAAGGAGGGCGCTTCGCTGAATTTCGTGCAATCAGTCCATCCTTCTCAAGTTTCTTCAAAATCTTACTAAGGTATCCGCTGTCAATGGCAGTATATTCGCTGATATCTCTTGCAATGATGCCTTGATGCCTATCAATGATATCTAAGACCAGTGCTTCATTAAAAGTATATCCTGGATACCTGAAGTTTTTAATGAACTCAGACGCAGCCTTATAGAACTGTCTCATGACCTCTTTCACAGGTTCATAATCCATAAACTGATCACCTTCTTATTGTTCATTTATAGACTTGAATATGTCAAATCAAGATTAGCATTCCTTTGATATCAAATCAATATGGCAAGTTTGCATTTCAGACATGGTTATTTTGCATACTCAAGAAGGCATCATCTTAAATAAGTATTGCTTTTTCTTCATTATCGATATGTGCCTTTCGATATAATATCACCCAAATAAAAAGCCCCTCAGATTGGTCTTATCCAGTTCTGGGAGCAGTTCATTCTGATATCCATACCTCTCAATATGAATGGTCAGTTTGTTTTATTAGAGAATTCTGATGAGGAAACTAGCAAGGATCAGGATCATTGCCCCTCCCAGACGTGTAGCCATCTGAGCAAAAGGAATGAGTTCCATACGGTCGGAAGCGGAAAGAACCGCGATATTGCCTGTGCCTCCCATGGAATCTGTGCAGAGACCGGCAGTAATAGACGACTCAATCGGATAGAAGCCGACCAGTTTTCCTAACAGTCCTGAAACAAGAACGACGGTCAAGATAATCGATATGCAGATCAGAAGATACGCTGGTGTGATTGCGGAAGCAAGGACTTTCAGGTCCAGCATAGCAATGCCAATGCCAGCTAGTAAAGCATGCGTGAAATTTTTCATGACAAACTGAGACCACTGTACCGCAGCTTCTTCGCACTTTTCCGGCACCAGACCTAATACTTTGAAGATAACGACAAGAATGATCATGAACGCATATGCATGGATATTCGGAAATACTTTATTGATAAAGCAGCCAAGGATAAAGAATCCAGATGCAATGATGAATCCTGTACCAAGATTTGCCAGATCAATTTTTGCGGCAGTTTTCTGTTTCTTCTCTTGATGATCCATCTTCATGAGTTTACCGTTTCCGCTCAGAGATGGCTTGGATAAGCCGAGTTTTGCCAGCATAGCAGCTGTGATGATAGCAAGGACATTGCCAATGGCAGATGCCGGAATCATTGTTGATACAATCGAAAGCGCTGTCTGTACCTAAAGCAGAAGCATAAATTCCGGACAGCGGCACAACACCAGCTCCCATGCCGCCGCTCATCATAGGCAATGCAATATACAGAATTGCTTCACCGAACCCACGGCCAGTGATCATGCCAACCAGGCCGCAGACTAAAATTGCGGCACCCATTGAAATGAAGGAAACAGGCAGAAAACGAACAGCCCGCTTTTTTAGAAGATCACGATCCATACCGAGGATGCTTCCGGTGATCAAAGCAGCAATATAGAAGTCCAGGAACCCAAACTTTACTCATGAAATTGCTGCAGTTGTCGATCACGGTCTGCGGAATCAGACCGAAGGTTGCCAATGCGGCTGAAGCAAAGATGCAGAAGACAGCACCGCCGCCTAAATATGAGCGGACGACTGGAATCTTTGTTCCCAGCAGATTGAACAGGCTGCCTAGGATCATCATGATGGCCAAGGCACCTACCATATTATTCGGAAGGACGCCAGTATACGCACCTGCAATTACAAGAGAAGCTATAATCGCATACATTGGAAGAGAAAGACCAAGGATCTTTATTTCTTTCAGCTTTGCTGCCCAGTTCTTCTTTACTGCTGGGACAGCGGTTTTTTCTATCATCTGTGTTTCTTCTAAATGCGTAGTACCTGTTCACTCATCTTTCTTCTCCTTTATCTGTGCTTCTGCACAGTCATTATTCTGCTGTATGGAATACCTTTTACTGCGCCGCATGCCTTTGCTGCATCAGCAACTGCTTTGGCAACAGCTGGTACAACGCGTTATCAAATGCACCTGGGATGATGTAGTCTTCATTGAGTTCATCCTCGGTGATAATATCGGCAATTGCCTTGACGGCTGCTAATTTCATTTCTTCTGTGATGTCTGTCGCACGTGCATCCAATGCACCGCGGAACAAGCCCGGGAATACAAGAACGTTGTTGACCTGGTTTGGATAATCGCTGCGGCCGGTTGCAACAATTCTTGCGCCGCCTGCCTTCGCCTCCTCCGGCATAATTTCCGGAGTTGGATTCGCCATCGCAAACACGATCGCGTTCTTGCCCATTGAAGCTACCATTTCTGTACTCAATGCCTTCGGTCCGGAAACGCCCGATGAATACATCTTTTCCTTTAATGACATCCGCTAATGTTCCATGGAGCTGTTCTTTATTCGTTTTCTCTGCCATGGCAGCCTGAGCTGGATTCATCCAGTCCTCCCCTACAGCAAGCGCACCCTTGCAATCGACCAGGACGACATCACCGATTCCCTGTGCAAGCAGAAGCTTGCAGATTGAGATGCCTGCTGAACCCGCACCAGTTGATGACAACTTTCGTATTGGCAATATCTATTCTTTACAAGCTTCAGTGCATTGCGCAGAGCAGCAGACAGGACAATTGCTGTACCATGCTGGTCATCATGGAAGACTGGAATATCCAGTTCTTTTCTAAGTCTTGTTTTCAATTTCAAAGCATCTTGGCGCCGAGATATCCTCCAGATTGATGCCGCCAAATGTTGGGGCAATGTATTTGACTGTCTTGATGATTTCTTCTGTATCCTTTGTGTCCAGGCAGATTGGGAAGGCATCAATATCAGCGAATATCTTAAAGAGGATAGCCTTTCCCTCCATGACCGGCAGGCCTGCCTCCGGACCAATATCACCCAGTCCCAGAACAGCTGTGCCGTCTGTAACGACAGCGACTAGATTCTTCTTTGCCGTATATTTATAGACATCTTCAGGATTTGCATGGATCCTGCGGCATGGTTCCGCAACACCAGGTGTATACGCGGTGCTCAGATCCTCTCTTGTTTCAACTTTGACCTTGGAAACGACTGCAATCTTGCCGCCGTTCTCTTCATGAAGCTTCAGTGATAATGCATTGTAATCCATCGTATTTTCCTCTATCTTTCTTTGTTGTTTCGGTTTGTTTTCATCCGACAACCAAACCTTAGCACCGAAATGTAAGCGCTTAAATCATTTGAAATAAGGAAAATCTTTAGAAAGTAAAAAAATGAGCGGCATTTCCTATCTGTTATAATGAAGCTGCGGAGGAAGCTGAATGCTTCCAAGATCAGCATGAAAATAAAGAAGATAAAAACAGAATCGTTGAGTGTGATGCAGAAACTGATGATCAGTTATATTGTGCTGATCCTCGGAATTCTTTTCTTTGTCCTCAGTTTTCTTCTTCCTTCTCAGCTTCACACCATGAATACAGATCTTGAAAATAAGATCTCATGGACTGCGGAAATACTGTCGGAAGATGATGAAATCAGGAAGGAAACAGAAGCTGGCACTTTTTCTGAAGCATTGATTGCCCGTCTTGACAGCCTTCTATCAGATTCAAAGGGCATTGATTATATTGTTATCGCTGATACAAATTCCACCCGGCTCTATCATCCTGATAAGGATCAGATTGGCCTGCAGTTCCAAGGCGGAGATGAATCTGAGATCCTGCAGGGAAGCAGTCCCTATATAACAACTCGGAAAGGGACCACAGACACACAGCGCCGTGCCTTTCAGGCAATCACCAATCAAAATGGAAAAATCATCGGATTTATCATGGTCAGCTCTTCCCTTGCGACCATTGAGAAAGCAGAAAAAACAATCATCTTTAACAGTCTGCTGATCTTAGGTTCTGCCCTGCTTGTCGGCATTCTGTTCTCCTTCTTTATATCTAAGAGCCTGCGCAAAGCACTGCTTGGCTATGAGCCTGGTGTTTTATCCAAGATGTATCTGCAGCAGGAACAGATCCTGGATAACCTTTCTGAAGGAATACTGGCGGTCAATATGGAGAATGTTCTGGTCTATGAAATACAGCAGCTGAAAAACTCCTGCCTAACAGCAAAGATGAACTGCTGCGGCAACCTCTTGCCGGCTGGATCCATACTTCCATCACTGAAAACAAGAAGATCACCGATGAATTTCTGGAAACTGATGATGCATCATTGATCATCGGCATCTACCCTCTGTTCCGTGACAAGCAGGAAACAGGTGCCCTCCTTGTCTTAAAAGACCGTACCGCATCGGTGCAGATGGCAGAACAGCTGACAGGAACAAATCACGTGATTGAAGCACTGCGGGCAAATACACATGAGTTCAAGAATGAGCTCCACATTATTTCAGGTCTGCTGCAGTTAGGCGAAACATCACAGGCATTGGCAATGATTGAAGATAATGGAAGTCTTCAGAATTCGGGAAGTGCTATCTTAAATCAGATTGAAAACAAGACGATTGCAGCCCTTCTGCTAGGCAAGCAGAACCGTGCAAAAGAACTGGATATTGACCTGATCCTCCAGAAAGACAGTCATCTGCCTGCTCATAATCCATTTCTGCATACAAAAGAAGAAATTACGATCATCGGCAATCTGATTGAAAATGCATTTGAAGCAATTGGCAATGATGCATCTGTTCGTAACATTAATGTCTTCCTCTCCTGTACAGAGGAAGGCATCACCATCAGTGTGGATGATACAGGTTCCGGCATGACACCGGAGCAAATTGAAAAGATCCGTGCCGGCCGCTTTACAACAAAGGGCGAAGGACACGGAAATGGACTGAAGATGATCCAGGAAATTGTCCGCCGGAAACAGGGATACCTGGAAATTGAATCTGAGCCAGGCGAAGGCACTTCCTTCACCGTCAGCATCACCAGCCAGGCAAAGGAGGCACATGCATGATCAAGACAGTGATTGTTGAAGACGATCTGATGGTTGCCTCTATAAATAAGCAGTTTGTTCTAAAAACAAAAGGCATGGAAGTGACTGCTATCTTTCATAACGGAAAAGAAGCACTTGAATATATCCGCCAAAACGGTGCAGACCTGATTCTTTTGGATATGTATATGCCTGGCTATAATGGTCTGGAACTTCTGTCACAGCTCAGAACAGAAAAGATAGATTCCGATGTCATTATGATTACAGCCGCAAATGATACAGAGCATATCAAAGCAGCACTGACATTAGGCATCGTGGATTACCTGATCAAGCCATTTCAGTATGAACGATTTGCGGAAGCCATCAGCCGCTTCTTGACAAAGCGGAAGACCATGCAGAACAGTGATTCCTTTACACAAGATGATATTGATGCACTCCTGCAGCATGATCATGTCAATACGGCAGACAACAATGAAGAACTCCAGAAAGGCATTCAGAAGCCGACTCTGGATAAGATACTGCAGTGTCTTAAGAGCCATGAGCGTCATTTCCTTGCCAGTGAACAGATTGCGGAAGAAACTGGTCTTTCCAAAGTCACTGCCAGAAGATATCTGAACTACCTGACTGATTCAGGAAAAGTTGAAAGCCGCATCGACTATAGCACCGGAGGACGTCCAAGCATTACATATCACCTGCTGTAACAGGATTCATCAGAAAAGATGCATTTCTTCATCATTTCAAACGAAGGATGCATTTTTTATTGATGTAGTTAGAAAAGGCATCCATTGATTTTGAAGAATCACCCGATATGAATTTATCAAAATATATCAATTCCATTACAGTCTGAACGGAATTATTTATCAGAATCTCACCCATTGATTGCAATCAGATGCACTCACATATATTTTATGGATGACAAGGAGATTGATATGTCTGAACATAAAATTATATTCATTGACGTTGATGGGACACTGCTTGATTATGAAAATAAGCTGCCGGCATCTGCCCGCACAGCAATCCAGCAGGCAAGAAACAATGGACACAGAGTCTACATCTGCACTGGAAGAAGTGAAGCAGAGGTCTATCCTGAGATCTGGGAAATTGGTTTGGATGGCATGATTGGCGGCAATGGTGCTTATGTCAAAGATGGTGATCAGGTAATCCTTCATCAGATGTATACACCGGAGCAGTGCCGGCATGTCGTGGACTGGTGCCACAGCAGAGGATTGGAATTCTATCTGGAGTGCAATTCAGGTCTATATGCATCCGAACATTTTGAGGAAAAAGGAAACCCAACGATTAAGGAATACGTGCAGAGGAAAGGCAAGGATGCTTCCACAGCAACAATACGTACCATATTCCCAGATATGATCTTTGTTGGAAATCTATATCGGGATGATGTCAATAAAATATCGTTCATCCTGAACAGCTATCAGGATCATCTGGATTCCATCAAGGAGTTCCCTGATTTAAAGCCAGGCACATGGGGAGGTGCCGGTGAAATTGCGTTATTTGGAGATCTGGGAGTCAAGAATATTGATAAAGGAAACGCTATTGATGTCCTGCTGAAGCACCTGGGTGCCTCTATTGAAGATACCTTTGCATTCGGAGATGCAAAAGTTGATATTCCAATGCTGGAAAAATGTGCTGTTGGAATTGCGGTAGAAAGCGGCGGTGAAGAGATCAAAGCTATGGCTGACTATGTTACAGATGCAGTGGATGATGACGGTATTTATAATGCATTCAAGCATTTCAAATTAATTTAGCATTGAATTTCCTTCTGGATATGCCGTGTGGACAGCGGCATATCCTTTCTTTATAAAAAGCATCCTGCAGGATGCTCTGAATATTTTAAATTTCACCCATCAGCTTTCTGGCTTGTGCAAGGATTGCCTTGGCATCCATGAAACCGTATGTTCTCATTTCGATGACACCGACGGGAACATTCGGCAGCATCTCCTGCACCTGTTCCAGGGTATGCCTGACCTGCGGTCCCAGCAGAATACAGTCCGCATCCTTTCCTTCCGACTGCTCCTGCTGAATGGAAATATGCAGCAATGTCATATTCCAATCCTAATAAAGCTGCCTCCTTGTTCATTCTTGTGACAATCAAACTTGTCGACATGCCTCCGCTGCAAAACAATCTGATCTTCTTCATCTCACTTTCTCCTTTCAAAGTAGATTCTGATCATCCGTTATTTGACTGATGCCGTAGCTGAGCAGTCCGGAGAGAAAATATTCTTTCATCTCATGGACAATCTCCATTGGTGGAATATATTCTTCCGGAACATACTTCTGCAGTTCTTCATGGATCTCCTGCACATCCGGGGTCAGCTCGCTGCAGATGACGATATACTTCGGGGCACTGGTGCAGATAAATGCCAGCAGTCCTTTGGCAACAATCTCGAGGGCACCTTTCGGATCACTGATCTTATCTTCTGCGCGATTGACCATGCATGTCATGTATGGCCTCATTTCACCAGCCGCGTTGTGATATCCCTTATGCAGTCTGCCCTCTTCAATCAAGCCGGCACCAGGGACCCAGGAAAGAAGCGGCTGAAAATAGAACAACATGTCCACATGGCCACCATGCACTGCACTGCAGCCTAGTGCAACCGCATTGACATCATTCAGCAGATAGAAGCGATGATGATATTTCTCACTTAGCTGTCGGCAAAGCTCCGCATGATCGAACTCACTGCCGATCCATGTCAGGCAGCCATTTTCTTCAACTCCAGGCAGTCCAAGCACGACAGCATCTATGTTCTGATGGCGGGTGAAGATATAGTCCAGCAGGTCTGCCAGATCCTTTTGATTCAGATCCGTCTTAATGACCTCTTTATTCAGCGTCTTACGTCCATGGTCATAGATGCGGTAATAGATCCGCTTGATGTCCCGGTGATTGATCATACCGATGACAAGGATCCGATATGCCGTATCTATCGGCAGATGAAGTTCTGAAGCACCAGGCGTTTCTTTTCGGCGGGCATGTTCCTGCCAGGCCTCATTCAGTTCATTCAGCACTTCCCCTGTACTGTACTTGGCATAGCTCTGCACAGGGATCTTCATCACGATCTGCTTTCTGAAGATATGCGATGCCTTTGCATATTCGTAAGAGACCTGCGGCGTCAGGAGCACTGCCTCATAGTCAAAACCAATCTTATAAAGACGGGTCACATCCGCAGACGAAAATTCGTAATCAATCTTCAGCAGTTCAGCCGCTTCGTTCAGCTTCATTGCAAAGAAACTTGAAGTGAGTGCACTGCTGCAGACAATCAGCACTGTTCTCTTAACGGCTGTCTTGAGATGTTCAAACGCATCCATCAGATCATGCAGCAGTTCTTCTGCATGGACCTGATCGTTTGCACGGAAATGAAGATAGAAGCAGTTCTCCCCTGTTTCATCCTTTACTAAGCTCAATTCGACAATGTCTTCAGGATAGAACTGAATGCCGGCAGTATACCCGTCACTGCCAAACTGGATCAGGTCACGTTCCGGTTCAGAGATCTGGTATTTACCATCGGTCTCTGTCTGTACCAATTTTCGGAACCGTGAAGATGTATATGACATACACGTACCTCCATTGCTTATAATTAAGGCATCAGACCACTATACAGAAGGGAGCAGTAAGCATGATCATTTTTGAAAAACTGAGAAATCTTCAGAACCTGACAGACAGTGAAAAGGAGATCATTACCTATATTTTTGAAAAACCGGAAGAATTTATTTCTTCTTCCGCAAAACAGATTGCCCGTACCTGTTATGTCTCCGTACCGACCATCTACCGTTTGTGCGACAAAGCCGAGGTGGCTGGATTGTCTGATCTGAAAGTAAAAATGTCAGGCAGCCTGAATGAATATCTTTCCCAGAGCACTGGCTTTGATTTTGATTACCCGATCAAAGCCAGAGAGAACCATGATTCCATCGCCCGCAGCCTCAGTGAGGATTATGCACAGACGGTGAAGAAGACACGGGCGCTGCTGGATATGAGTGAGATGCATAAAGCAGTGATGGCCTTGAACAATGCAGGCAGGATCTCCGTCTTTACTTCCTCCGGCAATGTATATCTGGCGGACAACTTCCGTTTCCAGATGCAGGAGATCGGCATCGATGTCCAAGTACCTACCGATGAATATGAATACCGCCTTGAGGCATGCAACTGCGGCGAAAATGATCTTGGGATCATTATTTCCTTTGGCGGCAGAGGCACGCTGGTACACATGGCAGCTGAAATACTGAAGGAAAATCATGCCAGGATCCTGCTGATCACATCAACACAGGAAAACTCTTTATGGCCTTTGGCAGATATCAAGCTCTTCTTATGTTCTCTGGAAAATCATTCCAACAAGATTTCTTCCTTCTCAACAAGACTTTCCATTCTGTATGTGCTGGACAATCTCTACGCCGGTCTCTTTTCACTCAACTATGATGCAAACATCAACCGGAAGCTGGTCAACTATGACAAGCTTTCCAAAGGTACACGTGCTGGTTATAAAGCAATTGAACATAAAGAGTAACTGAGATGCTATGCAAAGATCTCAGGAAAATGTTTATAAAGAGATTCAGCGATTCCTTCCTCTGTATTTGCTGCAGTTACTTCATCTGCAGCTTTTTTTGTCGGTTCAGTGCCATTGCCCATGGCAATACCAATACCGGGCATATTGGATCATCGAGATGTCATTTTCAGCATCTCCGAATGACATCATCTCTTCCGGTTCAATCCCCACTCTGCGCAAAGTCGTATCCAATGCTTTGACCTTATCAATTCCCTTATCGGTATACTCATAATAGAAAGGTGCAGAGAACATTGCACTGCAGGTATCAGTGAATGGTGCATACATCTGCTGATAATGTTCCTGCAGATAATCAGCTTCACCGATTACAAGAATCTTATTCAGTTCGAAATCTGCAAACTCTTCCAAATCCCGCACTTCACACAGCATAAAATGATTGTCATGTGCTTCATGATTCATGATATTGAATTCATGGTCATGGATTGTGACCATGCAGTCATAAACATTCGTTACATAAGCATAGTCACCTCTGACAATCAGCGGCCGTACATTGAAGTTCTTCATATGATGCAGGATCTTCTTTCCCGTTTCCACGGACATTGTCTGGTTGAACAGAACATCCATCGTCTGCACATTGAACACTTTGGATCCATTGTAGGCAACACAAAGTCCGTTATGACTGTTCATAGCTAGTTCATGTGCAAGCCTCAGCATGCCATTGATTGGTCTTCCGCTGGCCAGCACCAGCCTGACCCCATTTTCCTGTACTTTCAGCAGAGCCTGCTTTGTCTTAGGGGGAATCTGCTGTGTGTTTCCATCCACTAATGTTCCATCAATATCCATAATGACTGCTTTAATCTTTTCCATATCTCCGCCTCCTCTATAATCAATAACAGATATTTTCCCGATGAGAAGAGATGGCGGACAAGCTGTAATAAATTCTCAGAACTTCACACAGACAGTACTATGAAAAATGATAGATTTGAATCAGACCAAAAATTGCAGAAATGGCGCCGTAAAAAAGCTCATTCCAGCTGCGAACAAGCTTCTATATCAATTAACAGCAATTTGCGCTTCCTTTACTGAATGACACGATAGTTCTTCCATTTTCCGCTGCGGCAGCGAATTGTGAATAGAATGATCCTGCATACCCAGTCCAGGAACATCGCAAAGAATGTCCCCAGGACATACAGATGCAGTACGGTCCCAAAGATATATGCCAGCAGAATCCGTACACCGAACATTGACGCAACGCCAACGATCATCGTATATTTTGCATCCCCTGCTGCTCTCAATCCACTTGGCAGGACAAATGCAACTGGCTGCAGCACTGCACCCACAGCACAGTACCAATACATCAGCTGCAGTACAAGGTCACCCGTGTCAGGCGTCAGCGTATAAGCTTTCAACGCCGCCGGCAGAAGCAGGAAGACAATCAGGCAGTTCAGACAGCTGCCAATCACAGAGATCTTCACCATCTTCTTCATATAATATTCAGCCTGTCTATAGTCATTTGCGCCCACACACTGACCAATGACAGTCACGATTGCCAGCGTCATCGCAGAAGCTGCTACAATTGCCAAAGCAGACAGATTATCCGCAACACCATATGCCGCAATCTGTGAAGTTCCGTAAGAGGAAATGAAGATCATCATGATCACATGACCAAACTGGAACAGGCCGTTCTCAATGGAGTTCGGAATCGCAATTCTCAGAATCCTGCGGATCATATCCGCATGCCACGCCATAATCTTCTTCAAGCATACATAGACAACATTCCGCTGGTCAAAGGACAGCCAGCAGAGGATCAATGCCGCCGTCATTCGTGATGCCAGTGTCGGCCAGGCAACCCCTGCCACTCCCATATGCAGAATAAAAACGCCGATATAGTTACCTATGATATTGATGACATTCATGATGATTGATACAACAAGTGTCACTTTTGTTTCATTGATTGAACGGTAAATTGCTGAAGCACAGTTATACAGACCAAGAAAAGGAAAGGACAATGCTGTGATCCAAAAGTATGTTGTACAGGCAGCCATGACATCAGGTGACACCCCACCGTACAGAAAGTTCAGGATTCTTTGGCAGAACACCAGATTCACAGTCATAAAGATCACGCTGAATACAAAAGAAACAATCATCAGCTGTGACGCTGCCAGCCCTGCATTCTCCTTATCATTATTACCTAAGTACTGTGAGATAATGCACGCTCCGCCGGCAGCCAAGGCCGCTAAGATCGTAATGACCAGAAAATTCAATTCATTGACAATGGAAACACCAGACACTGCAGCCTCACCGGCACTGGATACCATCACTGTATCCAGCATCCCTACAAGCATCACAAATAACTGTTCCACTAATAATGGAATGATCAATTTCCGCAGCTGTGCATTTGAGAACATCTTTGTCATTTTTTTCCTTTGTCACTTATTCTATGTGATTATATAAATAAAGACAATTTTAGAACAGCTTTCCCTTTTAGGACTCATAATTCTGTTACTTCTTATCACTTTCACTTTGTAAGAAAGAACATGAACATATTTAGTAAAGTATTGCATTTAAGAACTGCTGTGAATCATCACTCGCTGTATTCTATAAAAATATTTTTGTATAGAAATGCTGAGATGAAAAAGAGATACAATATACCATAATGAGGTGAAGGATATGATTGGTGGTTTTTCATTATATGAGATCTGTTTATACTTTATGGAATATTCCTTTTTTGGCTGGATCCTGGAAGTTCTTTATCATGCCATCACCAAAGGAAAGGTCGTCAACCGAGGTTTCCTCAATGGACCGGTCTGCCCAATCTATGGATTTGGTGCAGTTGGCGTATTGATGCTTTCCAACGGCATTGATGCGCTCAGTACACAGGTCAATGATATGACCAGCAGTCTGAACAATCTGACTTTATTCTTCGGCGGGATGATCATTGCAACATTGATTGAATTGTTCGGTGGATGGCTGCTGGATAAACTGTTCCATACAAGATGGTGGAACTACAGTGAACGACGCTTCAACTTGCATGGCTATATCTGTCCAGAATTCAGCATCCTATGGGGACTTGCCATCATGTTCTGCGTCCGTATTATTCAGCCGCTGATGGTGCATTCTACAAATGCACTGCTGCCAAGCAGCATTGGCTGGCCGATCCTTGCGGTATTATACGGCATATTGTTTATTGATCTTATCGTAACAACATTGACTGTTCAGGGATTGAACAAAAAACTGGCAGAACTTGATAAGATCCGAGAAGCAATGCGGAAGCCAAGTGATCTGATGACAGCGACAATTGCAGAACCTGCAATCATCACTTCTCAGCATGTAGATGAAACAAAGGTACAGGGAGCACTTGCAAAAGCCGAACTGAATGACAAGGTAGCAACTGCTGCGGAGCAGGTCAAAGAGCAGCTGGCAATCCAGCAGGCTGAATACGAAGCCCGTATTGATGAATTATCAAAGAAAAAACAGCAGTTGTTGGATGACCTGATGAACCATGGTCATAAGCATGGTGTACGCCGTATCTTCAATGCTTTCCCACAGCTGGAACAGCATAAATATAATGAAGCGCTGCAGGAAGTCAAGGAAGCATTTAAAAAGAAGTTTCAGTAATGAATATAGTGATGAAGAACTGACCGCCAGATCTTAAATCTGATGTCTGTAGCGGGCTCCTGGAAGACGCTGCTTTCCAACAAAATTCATAGTTTTCCCCACTGTGACAAACTATTCCTATTACGATTAACGATTAAACTTATCCTGAGCAGCAGAATGATGCTTCATTTTTACCAATAGCTGCAGTACTTGTCATTGTAGTACTTCCCATCTGTTCAATGATTCGGCAACTTAACTTTGGATCTTTCTTTATCAATACCAAAAACTTTCATCATCATAAAGGCAAAGTGTAGCCTGTCTGATCACACAGGAATATGCTCAGCTTTCAAAAATGATAATGATTCAGCCAGAAAATGACCTGCGGAAATTTTGACTGCAGGCATATCATCAGTACAAACTGAAAAATGTGCAGATGCTTGTTTTAGCTGCACTTTGCTCTTCAATTCAACTTTTTATCTCGTTGCATAAGCAGGCATATTTTCACCTGCGCATTTATTCATCTGCTCACCCTGATTTAACGGCTATTTTAAGGCTCCTTTGATCAGTGCAGTATAAATTCTATTATGGATATCTTTGTTGAGTGCTTTCATATTCTCATCCGTCAGAATGCGTGCTTCATCACAATATTTCTTGAAATTTCCATTTAAAATGTACTGACATAATCTGGTTTGACTGTTAAAAGGAAGTATTTCTGCTTCATCCCAGTTTCTGCCTGCTTTCATATCAGCAGCGATATCTTGACAAAGGTTGATTGTTTTCAAAATGCCGTTCTTTGGTGTTTGAATGATGTCATCTATCACAAATGGATCATTTAGAAGTACTTTATCTACAATCTGATCCTTTCCAGCAAGTTCCTTCAGCTTCTCATCAACAATCTTGCACATTGCTGTATATAAATGCTGATCCATAAAACATCCGGAAGAATGGTAGACTTCGATCATCATATTTCGATAAAGGTAGTGTGCATAACACAGTGCTTTTTTTCTTATAAATTGATCATCCATTACTTTTTTCATTCTCGTTTATTTTTTGTATTCCATAATTCAAAAGTCCCAGAAGAATATACCCTTTCAGCCGGGAGACAATTTCAATATGCGGAATATATTCAGACGAAACGTATTTTGACAGTTCTTTTCTGATTGCCATTGGATCTGGTGTCATCTGACTGTATAACACGATATATTCAGGTGCGCTGGTACAGATAAAGGACAAAAGTCCTTTTACGACAACTTCCATCATTCCTTCTGGTGTAACAATCTTTGATTCGGGGTCATTGATGACACATGTCAGCAATGGCATCAGCTCGCCGGAGGCGTGATGAAATCCTTTATGAAGCATCCCATTTTCAATCAGACCTGCTCCTGGGACCCATTCATTTTGAGGCTGAAAATAGAAAAGAAAATCTTGATGCTCAGGATGCAGAGCATAGAATCCTAAGGCAATTGCATTCACATCGTTCAGCAGAAAGAAAGGATGTGCATATTTGGTCTGAAACCGGCTCGCCAGTTCGGAGTGATTAAAGCAGCTTCCAGCACAAGTCAGTCTTCCGTTTTCTTCCACCCCAGGCAGTCCTAGAACAACACATTTAATATCCTCATGACGCGCAAAGATATAATCCAAAAGATCTTCAAGATCCTGGATCGTCAGGTCTGCTTTGATGACTTCTTTATCCAATGTTTTCTTTCCGCGATCATAGATCCGGTATCCAATCCGTATCACGCCGCGATGATTGATAGTACCAATCACAAGAATGCGATATTCATTTTTGATGGAAGCAGGCAGGATTCCATACCGATCTTCCTGTTCAGCTTTTTCTTTCTTACTGAACTGATCCTGCAAATCTCGTATCACTTCCAAAGTATTATATTTTGCATAGCTTTTTGTAGGTACTTTCATGACTATCTGATTGCGAAATGTATCTCTGGCTTTTGGATACTCAAAATGGATCTGCGGTGTCAGCATAATTGCATCGTAATAAAACCCTTTTTGATACATGACCAGATGGTCACATGCAGAAAATACATAATTCAATTTTAATAATGAAGAAGCCTTATTGAGTTCCTGCGCAAAGTAGCTTGAAGTCAGTGCGCTTGAACAGACAATCAGAATTTTCCGTTCTCCTGTATTAGATGTATTCAATAAAGTATCAATAAAATCTTCATACAATTCATGAGCATGATCTTTATCATATGCCTGAAAATGCAGATAAAAGCAGTTCTCCCCGCTTTCACGGTGAATAATTGCCAGCTCTACAATATCATTCGGATAAAAAGTAACTGTGCCGATGCTAGTCGAAGAGGAGTACAGGATTTGATCCTTTTCCGTCTTTCTATCAATTCCCACTGGAATTTCTTGTACCTTGAGCCAGCCTTGGAACTGCAGCGCATTGTAAGATGTCATAAGCCGTCCTCTTTAATACATAGAATAATAATGCCAAATACAATGTGTTTTCTATTAAATAAAAGACGTATAATATAACAAAAGAGACAAAATCATGGCACTGCAGGATAACTATGTAAACGTTGACCGTTTTCCAGCACGAACTGAAGAATCAAGGTACTTCAGCTTTTCCCTGTGCCGGTTACCGCAACTGCTGTACGAATCGAAAGAGTGAAGAGATCCATGGCATTATCATGACGAAATGGAATTTATCATGATCAAGACCGGCAGGATGATTGTACAGACCCCAGAGCATATAACAACAGTCAGTGAAGGTGATGGCATTTGGATCAATTCCTGTATCCTGCACTATGCAATTGCTGATCCTGCATGTGAATTGAATTCCGTTGTATATTCATCTTCTTTGATCAGTGAAGATCAGGCTTCGGCAATCTATCAAAGATATCTGTCACCCGCTGATCCACTGCAGAAGGCTTGACAGCGTTTTTTCTCTCATGAAAATACAGAGGAAAAGAAGCTGATTGATTGCCTTTGAAAATGCATTTCGATGTCTGGATAAAGACATTCCCGGCTATGAAATCACCATGCGCGATGTCTTATCGAAAATGATCCTGCATATTGACCTGAAATATGAAGATCTTCTGATCTCACCTGCAAAGAGTGCCTCTGTGATTCTCTTCGTGCACAGAAGATTCTGGACTACATTCATGCAAATACGGAATCATCAAGATCACGATCGCTGAACTGTCATCAGAGATCAATGTCAGTCCTCGTGAAATCATCCGATGTTTTCAAAAGACACTGCATACATCTCCAATTCAGTACTCACTCAAATACAGAGTTGTACAGGAGCAGTGCCATGCTGCAGCATACCGATGCACACAATATAGCTGAAACAGCCCGCTGCTTTGGATTTGACAGTCCAAGTTATTATACAAAACTATTCCAGAGATATTTCCTATGTTCACCGCGTGAATATATAAAAGCTCACCAGGAATGACAATCAAACAGTGAAGCATGAAAGCAGTCGGCATAAACCTGCTTTCAGCTTCTCGAGGGAGTCAGAAAATCAAATTCGTGAAATAAACATTTTAGAAATTACTGAATATCATTCCCATTTGAAGCAATCACCTTTGATACCAATAGAAGGAATCCTTCTTCATACGTTGAAGTGCCATTCCCTTTATCATCAAGGTCAACATATACGAATCCATACCTTTTTGCCATTTCTCCAGTTCCTGCAGATACGATATCCACACATCCCCAGGTCGTATATCCTAATAAAGGAATCTGATCAATTTCCACAGCTTTCTTCATTTCAATAATATGGCTTCTCAGATAGTCAATTCGATAATCATCATGAATCGTGCCGTCTTTTCCCACAACATCTTTATTGCCCATGCCATTTTCGACAATGACAAGGTTTCTGATAACGGTCATACAGCTCATTCA
>Ga0268359_13026_pt1 | contig 41352 bp, 46 predicted proteins | sample BioMet11_FD_194416 | JGI IMG/M metagenome (GOLD analysis project Ga0268359, IMG submission 194416) | Sewage microbial communities from Oakland, California, United States - Biofuel 11 (PacBio Assembly) | ecosystem: Engineered > Wastewater > Sewage > Unclassified | place: USA: California | collected...
TACGCCAAGGCCTACCAGGAACGCTTCAATACGCCCACCTCCACCTTCGGCGGCCACGGCTACGATGCGCTGCACCTGGCGGTCAAGGCCGTCGAGGCGGCCGGGACGGACGATCCCAAGGCCGTGCGCGACGCCTTGGAGAAGATCAAGGGCTTTCACGGTATCGGCGGCGTCTTCACCTTTACGCCTCAGGATCATGCCGGCCTCGGCCCCGACGCCTTCATGATGCTGACCATCGACAAGGGCGACTGGAAGATCATCGGCGAGTAATGCTGGCAAGCGTCTGTCAATATCTGGTGTCGGGCCTCACCCAGGGAGCCGCCTACGGGCTGATCGGGCTGGGCTTCACCATGATTTTCAACACCACGGGTATCATCAACTTCGCCCAGGGCGAGTTCGTGATGCTCGGCGGCATGCTCTCCGTCTGGCTTTCTCGGGACGGGGCTGCCGTTGCCCCTGGCCGTGCTGGCCGCCTGCCTGGCCACGGCCGTGGTCGGCGCCTTGATGGAGCGCTTGACCATCCGTCCCCTGGCCGGCGCGCCGGCCCTTAACGCCGTCATCATCACCATCGGCGTGTCCATCATGCTGCGCGGCGGGGCCATGCTGACCTTCGGCAAGGACACCATGGCCCTGCCGGCCTTCTCCGGCGTTCGCCCGGTCATGGTCCTGGGCGCGGCGTCCAGCCCCAGAGTCTGTGGGTGTTGGCCGTGGACGTTGGCCCTGTTGGCCGCGCTCAAGCTCTTTTTCACCTGCACCCTCCAGGGCAAGGCCATGCTGGCCTGCGCCTGTCAGAGCCGGCGGCGAGCCTGGTCGGCATCAGCGTCGCCCGCATGGCGCTGCTGTCCTTCGGCTTAAGCGGCCTGATCGGAGCGGTGGCCGGGGCCATTTTGGCCCCCATCACCATGACCGCCTATGACGTGGGCACCATGCTCGGGGTCAAGGGCTTTGCCGCCTGCGTCCTGGGCGGGCTCGGCAACCCCTTCGGCGCGGCCGCCGGCGGCCTGGTCATCGGCGTGCTCGAATCCTTCGGCGCCGGCTACATCTCGTCCGGCTACAAGGACGCCTTCGCCTTCATCGTCATGTTGCTGCTGCTCTTCGTGCGGCCCGCCGGCATCTTCGGCAAAAGCGGGGTGGAGCGCGTATGAAACGGGTGCTTGCCGGTCACAACACCCTCCAGGCCGTCCTGTTCCTGGCCGTGCTCTGGGCCGTCCCCTACCCTCCTGCCCAACGAGTATTACCTCAGCATCTGCATCCTGGCCTGCCTCAACGCCGTCATGGTGGTGGGGACTCAACCTGCTCATGGGCTACGCCGGCCAGATTTCCCTGGGCCACGCCGCCTTCTACGGCATCGCCGCCTACGCCACGGCCATCGCCACCACCCGTTTTTCCCTGCCCGTGCCGGTCGGCATGGGCATCGGCATCGTCCTGACCACGATCATCGCCTGGATCGTGGCCGTCCCGACCTTAAAGCTCAAGGGCCATTACCTGGCCATGGCCACCCTCGGCTTCGGCATCATCGTGGCCATCGTCTTCAACGAGGCCGTGGACTGGACCGGCGGTCCGTCCGGCTACGTCGGCATCCCGCCGCTGGCCTTCGGCGACTACGCGGTGGACACCGACCGCCGCTTCTACAACCTGATGGTGGTGGTGCTGGCCCTGGTCGTCCTGGTCGCGCGCAACCTCATGGCCTCGCGCACCGGGCGGGCCTCTGCGGGCCCTGCACGTCAGCGAAAAGGCGGCCGCCAGTCCTCGGCGTCGACATCGCCGCCCACAAGCGCTTCGTTTTCGTGCTCTCGGCCGCTCTGGCCGGGCTAGTCCGGCGTGCTCTACGCCCACTACCTCTGTTTCATCGCCCCCGCCTCCTTCGGCTTCAACGCCTCGATCCAGCTCGTGGTCATGGTCGTCCTGGGCGGCATGGCCAGCGTCTGGGGTTCGGTGGTCGGCGCCTTTTTCCTGACGGCCCTGCCCGAGGCGTTGCGCAATTTTCGAGGACATCGACACCCTGGTCTATGGCGGCATTCTGGTGGCCACCATCCTGTTCTTGCCGGACGGACTGGCCGGGGGCCTGCGCCGCCTGGTCGCCAAATGCCGCCGCGCAAAGGATTCCCATGTGTCCGCCGCCGACTGACGCCGCCGCGCCGCTGCTCGACCTCGCCGGCGTCAACCGTCCGCTTTGGCGGCATCCACGCCCTGACCGAAGCCGATTTCGTGGTCCGCCCAGACACCATCGCCGCCCTGATCGGCCCCAACGGCGCCGGCAAGACCACCATGTTAAACGCCATCACCGGCCTGTGCCGGTGACCGCCGGCTCCATCACCCTTGCCGGCCGCGACATCACCCAGCTGCCGCCCCACCGCCGGGGCCGCCGCCGGCGTGGTCCGCACCTTCCAGAACCTGGAGGTCTTCACCTCCCTTTCCGTGCTGGAAAACGTCATGGCCGGCCGCCATATCCTGACCCATTACGGTCCCCTGGCCAGCCTGCTCCATACCCCGGGCTTCCGCCGGGCCGAACGGGAATGCCGCGAGCGCGCCCTGGAAAAACTCGATTTCGTCGGCCTGGCCGACGAGCGCGACACCCCGGCCGGCGATCTGCCCTACGGCCGGCAACGTCTGCTCGAACTGGCCCGGGCCCTGGCCGCCGAACCCAAGCTCCTCCTGCTCGACGAACCCGCCGCCGGCCTCAATACCCGCGAAACCGCCGTCCTTGGCCGCTGCATCCGCGCCATCCGCGACCGGCTGCACGTCGCCGTCGGCCTGGTCGAGCATGACATGGACCTGGTCATGGGCGTCAGCGACATGGTGACCGTCCTCAACTTCGGCCATCCCCTGGCCCTCCGGTACGCCCGAGCAGGTCCAGGCCGATCCCGAAGTGGTGCGGGCCTATTTGGGCGAGGAAGACTAGCGGAAGGGGAGATTTTTGGAATCGGGGGCGCTGCCCCGAACCCCGCCGGGGCATCATGCCCCCGGACCCCTGCATAGGGGGGCGGGCGGGAAGGCGAAGCCCGGTGGACGGACAGTCGGTGGCGGCTCCCCCGGGCGTGATGTCGGGGCCGGGATCGTGACGGCGGCACAAGCCGCCAAGCCGGCTTGACGCCGCCCCGATTCCGGCCCGACCAGGCCGTCGCCCCTGCGGGGCGAGGGGGACTGGCCGTAAATTTTATTCCCTCGTTAAGGGGGCCCGGGGGGAATTATTCCCCCCGGTAGGGTAGGTCCAGGGAGGGCAGCGCCCCTCCCTGGCCGCCGGAGGCATCTTCAATTCCCATGTTGACCTTGCGAAACGTCGATATTCATTACGGCCGGGTGCATGCGGTGCGCCGGGTGTCGCTGCACGTGGCGCCAGGGGAGATCGTGGCCTTGATTCGGGGCCAACGGCGCCGGCAAGACCACCTTGTTGTCGGCCATTTCCGGGGTACTTCGGGCGAGCGCCGGGGAGATCCTGTTCGACGGCCGATCCATCATCGGTGAGAAGCCGGAGCGCATCGTGCGTCTGGGGCTTTCCCAGGTGCCGGAGCGGCGGCTGGTTTTCGGGCCGCTTTCGGTGGAGGATAACATCCTGCTTGGGGCCTACACGCGTTTTCGACGGCGCGAGGTCGAGGCCGACGCCCAGGCACTGTACGCCATGTTTCCGGTGCTGCAGGATCGGCGCAAGCAGCCGGCGGCGGCCCTGTCCGGCGGCGAGCAGCAGATGCTGGCCATTGCCCGGGCGCTGATGGCCCGGCCGCGCTGTCTGCTGTTGGACGAGCCGGGCATGGGCCTGGCGCCGCAGGTCTGCAAGGAAATTTTTCGGCGCGTGGCCGAGTTGCGCCGGGAGCGGGGGCTGACCGTGCTTCTGGTCGAGCAGAACGCCAAAAGTGCCCTGGCCGTCGCGGATCGGGGTTACGTCCTGGAAACGGGCCGGGTGCTGGTCTCGGGCACGTCCGAGGAGCTGCTGGCCAACCGGGACGTGCGCCGCGCCTACCTCGGCCGCGAGCGGGACACCTAGCGGTCCGCGCGGGATAATCCCCCGGCTAAGGGGTCCGGGGGGATAATCCCCCCGGCCGCCGGAGGCATCTTTGCCTTGTTGTTGAGGCAGCGCCTCTCCTGGCCGCCGGAGGCATCTTTCTCTTGGAGGTACCGATGCGCGAATGTTTCGAGCCGGCGTTGGAGACGATGGCCCGGCGGGACCTGGCCCAGTTGCAGTTGGAGCGGTTGCAGGCCACGCTTTTTCGGGTGGCGAAAAACGTTCCGCTCTATCGCAATCGTTTTGCCGAGCGGAACATTGATCCCGAGGTCTTTGCCGATCTGGCCGACGTGCGCCGCCTGCCCTTTACCACCAAGGCCGACTTGCGCGAGGCCTATCCGTACGGCCTGTTTGCCGTGCCGCTGCGCGAGGTGGTCAGGCTGCACGCCTCCTCGGGCACGACCGGCAAGCCGGTGGTGGCCGGCTACACCCGAAACGACGTCAAGACCTGGGCTCGGCTGGTCGGTCGGGTGCTGGTGGCGGCCGGGGCGGGCCGGGACGACGTGGTGCAGATCGCCCTGGGCTACGGGCTTTTTACCGGCGGCATCGGCTTCCACTACGGGGCCGAGGCCGTGGGCGCGGCGGTGATCCCGGCCTCCAGCGGCGGCACCCGGCGGCAGGTGGCCATCATGCAGGATTACCGGACCACGGTGTTCGTGGCCACGCCGAGCTATGCCCTGCACCTGGCCGAGACGCTCGACGCCATGGACGTCAACGTCAACGCCCTGTCGTTGCGCTTCGGCCTGTTCGGGGCCGAGACCTGGACCGAGGGCATGCGGGCGGCCATCGAGGACCGGCTCAAGCTCACGGCCACGGACAATTACGGCATCAGCGAGATCATGGGCCCGGGCGTGGCCGGCGAGTGCCAGGCCAAGGCCGGCATGCACGTGAGCGAGGACCATTTCCTGATCGAGATCGTCGATCCGACCACGGGCGAGCCTGTGCCCGACGGCGAGGACGGCGAGCTGGTCATCACGACGCTCACCAAGGAAGCCTTCCCCATGATCCGCTTCCGCACCGGCGACATCACGCATATCATCCCCGAGCCGTGCGCCTGCGGCCGGACCATGCGCCGCATCGGCCGGATCGTCGGCCGCACCGACGACATGCTCATCATCCGCGGGGTCAACGTCTTTCCCTCGCGGGTGGAGTCGCTGCTGCTCGAAGTGGAGGGGACGACGCCCAATTACCGCATCGTGCTCAGCCGCTCGGGTTCGCTGGACGAGGCGCTGCTCGAAGTGGAGCCCTCGGAAGCCTTGATGTTCGACCGGGTGGCCGAGCACCAGGCCCTGGTGGAGAAGCTCAAGCGCCGGCTGCATTCGGAGTTGGGCGTGGCCTTCGCCGTGCGGCTGGTGGAGCCGGGCAGCCTGGCCCGCGGCGAGGAGGGCAAGACCATTCGGGTGGTGGACAAGCGGAACGACGCCCCGGCCGGCGACGAAGATTCCATGAAAGCGTAAGCGAATTGCCAAGCGTCCGCCATCGCGACGGACGAGGGAGATACCATGGGACATGCAATGTGGCGGGAGGAATTCTCCGTTGTACAGGATACGGTCTTTTTCAATCATTCCGCTGTATCACCGATGCCGAAGCGAGCCCGGGACGCCGGCGTGGCCGTGTTTGACGACCGCTGGCAGCGCGCTTCCTGGGACTATTTCCGCTGGCTCGATCTGATCGGGGACACCCGCGAGCGGGCGGCCCGGCTGTTGGGGACCACGGCCAGCCAGGTGGCCTTCACCGGCAACACGTCGTCGGGCCTGTCCCTGGTGGCAGCGGGTCTCACCTGGAATCCCGGCGATACCGTGGCCGTGACGTGGCCGGATTTTCCCACCGTGCGCTTCCCCTGCGACGCCCTGCGTGCGCGCGGCGTGCGGGTGGTGGAGATTCCCCGCCGCAACGGCCGGGTGGACCTCGATGAGGCGGCCAAGCGTATTCCGGGCTGCCGGCTGGTCATGGCCTCCACCGTCGATTGGGTCACGGGCACGGCCGTGGACGTGGCCGGACTCGTCACCCTGTGCCACCGGGCCGGCGCCCTGTGCTGCCTGGACGTCATCCAGAGCCTGGGGGCCATGCCCGTAAACGTCGCCTCCCTGGGCGTGGATTTCGCCGCCGCCGGTTGCCACAAATGGCAGCTCGGCCCCATGGGCCTGGGCATCTTCTACGTCATGCCCGGCCTGGAGGACCTGCTGGCCCCGGTCATGGTGGGCTGGCGCTCTATGGAAGGCGAGGAACATCTGGGCGACGTCTACCAGTTGAAATCCAGCGCCGGCCGCTTCGAGCCCGGCACCCAGGACGTGGCCGCCATCGCCGCCTACGGTGGCTCCCTCTCCCTGCTGGAAGAGGTGGGGGCCGATACCATCCGCTCCGCCATCTTCGCCGTCATCGACGCCCTGTGCGACGGCCTCGCCGAACGCGGCCTGTCCGTCATCTCCCCCATGGGCGAGGGCGAACGCTCCTCCATCCTGGCCTTTGCCCATCCCCAGGCCGAAGACCTCTACAACTACCTCATGCAGTCCCGCGTCTTCGTCTCCTACCGCGGCGGCGCTATCCGCCTGGCACCGCATTTCTACAACGACGCCACGGACGTGGAGCGGTTCTTTACGATCCTCGACGGATTCGGGAAGTAGTGAAGTAGTGAAGGAGCGAAGGAGCGGAGAAGAAAGAAAAAGATGCCTCCGGCGGCCGGGGGCATCATGCCCCCGGACTCCTGAACGAGAACGCGGGAGCTGGGTAGCCCGGAGACGGGATGGTCGTTGGCGGTTGTCCGGGGATGATGTCTGGGCGGCATCGGGGCGACGGCACAAGCCGCCCCGATGCCGCCCAGACCAGGCCTTCGCCCCTGCGGGGCGAGGGGGCAGGGCGAGAATCCCTTCGTGAAAGGGGCCCGGGGGGATTATCCCCCCGGCGGTGAGGTCCAGGAGAGGCAGCGCCTCTCCTGGCCGCCGGAGGCATTCTTCTTCTTCTTCTTTTATTTGCCGAAAGACCGCGTGAACAGATCGACAATGGCCTGCCGGCCCGCGTCGTTGGGGAAGCGGGTGCCGGTGCCGGTGAAATGGTGCTGGGTAATGACGGGCGGTTCGATGGTGGCCCAGGCATCGTTTTGCCAGGTGAACCAGGCGGTCTTGTCCTGGCAGAAGACGTAGAGCGGCTTGTTGCAGATCTTGGCGAATTCCGCGCCCCAGCCCGTTCCGCCGGTGACGGTGCCGTCCTCCTGGATGGTGCCGATGACGAACACTTCCAGTCCCGCGTCCACCTGATGCATGATGGTCCGCAGCACCATGCGGATTTGCGGTCCGTTGCTGAATTTGCGGTGGAGCAGTTTGGAGACGTAGCTGAGGCTGACGTCCTTGCGTTCCAGTTCTTCCTGGGTCAGCACGCGGATGCCGCGATCCCGTTCGATGCGGTGGCCTTCGAAGGTGAAATTGACTTCCTGGACGCCGTGGAGTTCGGCCTGGCGGCCAAATTCCGCTTCGGCGCCCTGGGCGCCGCCGCTAAAGAGGGTATAGAGCGAAGCTTCGGGCATGGTGACTCCTTGCTGGTTGGTAAAGGGAGGGTCGGCGCGGTCCGGCCACCGCACCTCCATTGTGCCCGTTCGCGGCGGGTGAGGCAAGACGCGGCCGCCGTTGGCAACGGGTTTTCCCTGTAAAAAGAGCCGTGGGCTACGCCGCGGGCCGTGGGGCTGTCAAGCGAAAGCCCGGTCGCTGCGCGCCGGACCGTCCGTTGGCGGCGGTGCGCTTCGTCTCGGTATCGTGAACATATTTTCCGAAAAAACGCCATGGGCGCTGGGGGGAGGCGGGAGAGGAGGGGGGGGCAGGAGAGGGGGGAGACGGGCCGAACTGTCGGTGATGAGGCCGACGTGCGGCCGGTCTTCCCCCGGAATGCGATGTCGCTCGGTGGCTTACCAGCCGTAGCCGCCCATGCAGCGGTCATAGCGATGCTGGCATTGCCGCAGGCAATGCCGGTAGCCGCGACAGCTTTGGGCGCAGTCCTGGTAATACCAGTTGCAGCGCCGTCGGTTGTGGCGAGGCGGCGGCGGTGGTGGTGGGTAATATCCCGGCGGCGGTCCGGCGGGGACGCACGAGCGCATTCGATTGGACCAGCGGTATCCGGGCGGGCATTGAGCGTATGCGAGCGCTTCCGCCAGGAAGACGGCGGAAATGGCCAGAACGATGGCCAGTACGACAGGCTTCGCGTTCAATCGCATGTGAACCTCCTCGTATCATCCAGGCTATCTGGATACCGCATTTGAAAAATGGAATGCAAGCAGAATGTGGCGTTGCAAAAAAAGGATGCGTGTCAAGTCCTTGGTAGGGAAACGCGACGCGGCGTGGCGTGGCGTGCCCGGCATGGCGGGCGGTATCGCAGCGGAAGCCGGCCGGGCTGGCCGTGCATGGCATTCGGGTCGTTATCATGATCCGTATATCGGCTGATACGATTTTTTGGAGCCCTGGCGCAAGAGATTTGCTACAGAGCGGCATGGATCCGGAAAGAACATTGTACATGAAATAACGCTCTCAAAATCGTTAAATAATTTTTAACGACGGACTGGAATACGGCAAAAACACGGCCACACTGCCGGGCCGTCGCGGAAGGACGGCCCGGGCGGGGAGGCGACGGTGCGGCGCCTTTTTTTAGAAGCAGTCGGTAATCCGATCGAGCATGGCGGCAAACGCGTCCGTTTCCTCCGGTGTGAGCACGCACAAGATTTCCTGGGTCAGCTGGGCGTGCAGGTTGTGATGTTCGTGGAACAGGCGTTCGCCCTCGGCGGTCAGGCTCACCCGGATGGACCGCCGGTCCGTCTCGTGGGGTTTGCGTTCCACGAAACCGCCGCGTTCCAGCCGGTCGATCAGCACGGTCAGCGAGCCGGTGGTGACGCCCATGCGGGCGGCCAGTTCCGTCATGCGCAGGTCGCCGTCGGTGCCGAGGATTTCCAGGGTATGCATCTGGGACAGGGTGAGCCCGCTTTCCTTGACCTACGCCGTGTTCCCACGAGGAGAATTTTTCGTAGAAGGCAACGAGGAGGCGGGTGAAGTGTTCGTTTTCCATAAGGTTCCTAGGAAGTCGGCTCGTCGGTCAGGGGGTCGGCGGTCAGGGCCACGCTGGCCGAGCACAGCACCACGATGATCGAACCCGCGTTGTGGACGATGGCGGCCGCGATGGGGGAAAGGACGCCGTAGGCCCCCCCGAGGATGGCCGCCGTATTGAAGAGCAGGGCCAGGCCGATGTTCAGTCCGATCAGCCGCACCATGCGCCGTCCCAGGGCCACGAGGAAGGGCAGCCGGGCGATGTCGTCGTTGGTCAGGGCGACGTCGGCCGTTTCCAGGGCCACGTCGGTGCCGGCCCCGCCCATGGCCACGCCGACGTTGGCCCGGGCCAGGGACGGGGCGTCGTTGATGCCGTCGCCGACGAACACCACCCGCCGGCCGTGCTCCTGCATGGTTCCGCAGCACGTCGAGCTTGTCGCCGGGGCGCAGATCCGACCAGAATTCGCGGATGCCGACCTGCCCGGCCATGGCAGGCCACGGCCTGCCGGTGGTCGCCGGAGAGCACGCCCACGGTGGCGATGCCGAGCCGGCGCAGGGCGTCCACGGCCTGGGCCGCCGTCCGGCGGATCGTGTCGGCCACGCTGAGGACTCCGACGGGTCGACCGTCCCGCCGCACCACCAGGGCGGTGGCGCCGCGTTCCCGAATGGCGGTCAGGTCCCGGCGCAGGGACGGCGGCAGGGCGTCCTCGCCGCCGGTCAGGCCGGGACTGCCCACCTCGACGGTTTGGCCGGCCACGGTGCCGCGCACGCCGAGGCCGATTTCGATGGCCATGGCGTCGGCGCCGGCCACGGCAATGCCCGCATCCGCGGCCGCCGTCATGACCGCCGTGGCCAGGGGGTGGGAGCAATCCTTTTCCAGGCTGGCGGCCAGGCCGATGACCTGTTCCGGGCGTTCGCCGGGAGCCGGGGTCACGGTGTCCACCGTGGGGCGGCCGTAGGTCAGGGTGCCGGTCTTGTCGAACAGGACGGTGTCGGCCTTGGCCGCTTCTTCCAGGTACTGGCCGCCCTTGATGAGGATGCCGCGTCGGGCCGCCCGGCCGATGGCCGCCACCGTGGCCGTGGGCGCGGCCAAAATGAGGGCGCACGGGCAGCCGGCCACCAGCACGGCCACGGCCCGGCCGGCCTCGCCGGTCACGGCCCAGGTCAGGCCGGCCAGGCCCAGGACCACCGGCGTGAACCAGGCGGCGTAGCGGTCCACCAGCCGAGCCGCCCGCGGCTTTTCGGCCTCGGCCGCCACGATCAGCCGCACCACCTTGCCGAAGGTGGAGTCCTCGCCGATCTTGACGGCCCGGGCCTCGATGCGGCCGGTATAGTTCATGGTACCGGCCAGGATCTGGTCGCCGGGCCGGCGTTCGCGCGGCAGGGATTCGCCGGTGATGGCCGATTCGTCCACGGCCGTGATGCCGGATTCGATCACCGCGTCCACGGGGATGCGCTCGCCCGGCCGCACCAGCACCCGGTCGCCGATGGCGATTCCGGCCACCGGCACGGTGTGTTCCTCGCCGTTCGCCGTCAGCCGCACCGCTTCCTGGGGCGCCAGTTCGACCAGCCCCTTGATGGAGCGGCGGGCATGGTCGCTGACCGTCTCTTCCAGCAGCGAGCCCAGGATCATGATGAAGCTGATGACGGCGGCGGCCTGCACCTGGCCTTGGAGCAGCGAGGCCACGATGGCCAGGCCCACCAGCTCGTCCACGTTGACGTGGCGGGCGAGGAGTCCCTTGGCCGCGCCGAGGACGATGGGCGTGCCGTTGATGGCCACGGCGCCGAGGCCCAGGGCCAGGACCAGTCGCTCCGGTCCCGCCGCCTGCTCGACCAGAAAGGCGGCCAGGGCCAGTCCTCCGCCGAGCAGACATTGTCCGAACTCCCGGAATCGCAAGAACTTTTGAAATGCCCCCAGGGGGGAAAAGCGACCGATCATAGGCACTCCCTGTGAGATCCTTTGTTTCAAGAATCTCTAGGGCATTACTGTTTGATAGTCAAACAAAATATGTCGCCCGCGTCACCGGCCGATCGGTCATGGCGGGGCATCCCCCGGTGTGGGCCGAAAAAAAGGGAGGACGGTTGCCCGTCCTCCCTGGGAGTTCCGTGTCCTGCGCGGTCGGCTAGGCCTTGGGCGCCTGGCGGCCGATGCAGAAGTAGGTGAGTCCGAGGTCGGTCATCAGCGACGGCGAATAGAGGTTGCGGCCGTCGAAGATGAGCGGATTTTTCAGCATCTTTTTGATGCGGCCGAAATCCGGATTGCGGAACTGGTTCCATTCCGTGACCACGGCCAGGCAGTCGGCGCCGTCCAGCACCGCGTACTGGTCGTCCACCACGGACAGGAGGTTGTTTTCCTTGAAATGGGCGAGGGTGTTGGGGCCGGCCACCGGATCGAAGGCCCGGATCTGCATGCCCTGGTCGGTCAGGTCCTGGATGAGCTCGAAGGACGAGGCCTCGCGCACGTCGTCGGTATTGGCCTTGAAGGCCAGGCCCCACAGGGCCAGGGTCTTGCCCTTGAGGCCGCCCTTGCCGGCGAAGAAGGCTTCGATCTTTTTGGACAGCACGTGCTTCTGGCGCTTGTTGACGTCGTCGACCGAGGCCAGGAGCTGGGGCTCGAAGTCATAATGGCGGGCCGTGTCGATCAGGGCCTTGACGTCCTTGGGGAAGCAGGAGCCGCCGTAGCCGAGGCCCGGGTAGATGAACTGATAGCCGATGCGGTGGTCCGAACCGATGCCGGTGCGCACTTCGCGCACGTCGGCGCCGACCCGTTCGCAGATGTTGGCGACCTCGTTGATGAAGGAAATTTTGGTGGCCAGCAGGCAGTTGGCGGCATACTTGGTCATTTCGGCCGAGCGCACGCCCATGACGATGACCTTTTCCCGGCTCCGGGCGTACGGGGCGTACAGGGCCTTCATCAGCTCACCGGTACGGACGTTGTCCGTGCCCACCACCACGCGGTCCGGCTTGAAAAAGTCGTTGATCGCGTCGCCTTCCTTGAGGAACTCGGGGTTGGACACCACGTCGAATTCGATGCCCTCGCCACGCTTCTTGAGCTCCGCGGTCACGATCTTGCGGACTTCGTCGGCCGTGCCGACCGGCACCGTGGATTTGTCCACGACGATCTTGTAGTCCTTCATGTTGGCGCCGATTTCCCGGGCCACCTCGTGCACGTACGACAGATCGCAGGAGCCGTCTTCCCTGGGCGGCGTTCCCACGGTAATAAAGACAAAGAGTGCGTTTTCCAAACCCTCGGACACCTGAGTGGTGAAACGCAACCGCCCCTCGGCGACATTCCGCTTGACCAATTCATCGAGACCCGGTTCGTAAATGTGCACTTTCCCAACACGCAGGTTCTCGACGATAGTGGGATTGGAGTCCACGCAGCAGACGTCATTCCCCATTTCGGCGAAACAGGCAGCGCTTACAAGGCCGACATAACCAGTGCCCACGATGCAAAGATTCATACAGGTTCCTGTTTGTTGATGTTTGCCCTGGCGATTCGTTGCACCGTCAGGGACGGCACGGAGGAAACGCACGTTGACATTTATCTCCGTCGGAAACGTGGCGCCCTCACTACGAAGAGGATGACAAATTGTCAAGGTGGCGCGTTTTTGGGAAAACCCAGGCCGGCCGGGACTTCCCGGTCCCGGGAGCCTGACAAGAGCGCATTGCGGCGCGATGGCGTTTGGGTGAAAAAGGCAGGGAAGCGTCGCGTCCCCGGTGCCGCGAACCCGCGCCCGCGGGCAAACGCTTCAGCCATCGGCCGCTGGCCGTAACCGTCCGATCCCCAAGGAGGCCCTATGCAACGTTTTCTGACCGTACTGTGCGTGTTGTCGGCCGTGTTTGTTCTGGCCGCCGGGCCGGCGCTGGCCGGCAAATCCAAAGGCGAATCCCCCGTGGACATGACCGGCGTGTGGAAGGGCACCAGCACCTCCGTGGCCATGGGGGCGCTCGGCCACACCGAGGCCAGCCAGGCCCCCCAGTTCGTGCATGTGGATTTCACCATCACCATCGAGAAGCAGGACGGTCCGACGTTTTACGGGACCAAGACCTCGGCCAAGGGCAAGGAGACGGTGCTCGGCGTCATCGACGGCTGGCGTGTGTCCATGGTCGATGACGACGGCGTCTACCAGGGCAAGCTCACGAGCAAGAACAAGCTCAACCTCACCTACCTGGAGGCGGGCACCAAATCCAAGGTGGCCTCCGTCACCGAATACCGCCGGGAAAAGAAGGCGGATGCGTCCGAAAAGTAATCCCCGCGCCTGCCGGGGGGCATTCTCCCCGGCAGGCGTCCGGCCGACGGCCCTGCCGTTACTGTTGCAGGGCCTTGGTGTCCGCGTCCTGACGCAGGGAAGCGATCAGCGCGGCCAGATCGCCGGCCGATTGTTCGAGCTTGGCCAGTTCCTGCCCGGCCTCGTCCATGCCCTGGACCGTCTCGTCGGAGATGTGGTTGATGTCGGCGACGGCCCGGGTGATGGCGTCGGAGGTGGCGGACTGCTCTTCCGCCGCCGTGGCGATGGAGCGGACCTCGTCCGTGGCCGTTTCCACCATTTCCACGATACGGTGCAGGGCGGCCCCGGCCTTGTCGGCCAGGGCGCTGGCCTCGCCCACGGCCGTGACGGCGGCGTCCATGCCCGTGATGTTTTCCCGGACGCCGGTGTCGATGTCGGTGATGACGGCGGCCACCTCCTTGGTGGCGCTCATGGTCTTTTCGGCGAGTTTTCTGACCTCGTCGGCCACCACGGCGAAGCCGCGCCCGGCCTCGCCGGCCCGGGCCGCCTCGATGGCGGCGTTTAAGGCCAGGAGATTGGTCTGGTCGGCGATATCGGAAATGACGTTCATGATGGCGCCGATGCCCTTGGCCCGTTCGCCCAGGGCGTCCAGGCTGGTCTTGAGCCCCTCGGAGCGACCGCGCACGGTGTCGATGGCCCGGTTCACCGCGTCGGTGGCCTCCATGCCTTCCCGGGCGCCTTCCCGGGCGGCCCCGGCGTTTTCGGCGGCCTGGGCGGCGTTCTTGGCCACCTCCAGCACGGTGGCGTTCATTTCCTCCATGGCCGATGCCGTCTCGGTGGTCCGCTCCTGCTGCCGGTTGGCTCCCTCGGTCACCTGGGCGACACGTTCGCCCAAGGCGTTGCCGGCCTGGGCCACCGCCTCGGCCAGTCCCTCCAACCGGTCGGCCGCCTCGGCCATGCCGTCGAGCCGGGCCCGGTTGGCCTGCTCCTTGGCCTGTTCGGCCTCCTGGCGGCTGCGTTCGGCCGCGGCGGCCGTGGTTTCGGCCTCGGCCTTTTGGGCGGCGATGGCGTCGAAGGATTCCCGGAGTTTTTCGGCCATGGCCGCCATGTCCTGCATGACGCCGCGGCAGGCTCGGCCCTGGGAGCACATGGCCCGGACCGTATCGAAGTGGCCGTCCGCCACCTCCCGGGCCAGATCGGCCACGGTCTCGGGTTCGGCCCCGAGCTGGCGCAGGATGCTGCGCGAGATGATGACGGCCGTGCCCACGCCGACGACCAAGGACAGGAAGAGCAGTCCGTACTGCAACCACAGATCGGCGGTCAGGGCCGCGACCACCGCCGTCATTTTGTCCGTGGCCTCGGCGAACTGGCTTTCCTTGAGCGGGGCGATACGCTTGGCCAGGGATGTGGTGCGGGCGTCGAAATCCCCCATCAGGGCGTTGCCGGCTTTCCGGCCCTCGCTGACATAGGCCTTGGCCATGCGCACGCCGGCTGTATAGAGGGCGTCGAAATCCGTGGCGATGGCCGCCAGATCCCTCTGCATCCGCGCATCGTTTTCCCGTTGGGCCATGTCACGGAACTTGGCCAGTCCCTCCCGGAAGCGTCGGGCTGCCTCCTCGGCCTCGGCGAAGCCGGCCTCCTCGCCGGTGGCGGAGACATCCGTAAGGAATTGCTGGACATTGACGGCTTCAAACTGCATACGGGCCGCCACGTCCGCGAAGGGCAGGCTTTCCGAACGAATACGGGAGGCCTGTCCCTTGACGGTGTTGATGGAGAACGTCATCAGCAGGGCGCCGGCGGTCATGGCCGCCAGTACCAGGCCGAACCCCAGACCCAAGCGCGTTGCTATGGAGACTTTCATGCGATTTGCCTTTACGGCGCTCGGCGCCGGCTTGCGTGAGAACGGCCGCCCTGACGGCTGGCCAGGTTTCCCGATTACGGGTAGGCTTACGCACTCGTGAGGTCCTTGGTCAAGAATATGGAGAGGAATGTGGTTGCAAGCGCGGGAGACGTCCGCGACATCCTGGTGCCGACCGAGGACGGGCCGGTCTATGCCCGGGCCCGGATCGTGCTCGGCCGGGTGCCGGCCGTGGTCTGCCTGCACGGGCTCGGGGATTCGCATCTGGCCTTCGAGGAGGCCTTCGCCACCCGCTACCTGGCCGGAGCCAGCCTGGTGGTCCCGGACATGGCCGGCCACGGCGCCAGTCCCGCCGCCCTGGACCACTCCCTGGAGGCGGCGACCCGGCGGCTGCGGGCCCTTTTGGCCTATTTGAGCGAATACTGCGCCATGCGGCCGAGTCCGCTCTATCTGGTGGGGCATTCGGTGGGCGGCATTCCGGCCATCTTCTATTGCCGCGACGCCGCACCGGACACGGTGGGCGGCCTGGTGCTGGTCGAGGCCCCGATTACCCGTTTCGGCTCGTTCATCACCGCCCATGCCGAGGCGGCCCGCCGCTCGGGCCGGTTCGAGGAGTGGTTCCGGGATTTTCGGGAACAGCTCATCTTTCGGGACTATCTCGGCCGGTTCCCGTTTTGCCGCCATTATTACGCATCGCTGCGCTTCTGCCGGGAACGCTCCTTCCTGGAGACGGTGGTGGCCATGCGCCGGCTGGCCCGGGCCCTGCCCGGGAAATGGAGCCACGCCGCCGGCGAGGCCCTGGCCGGTCTGACCCTGCCGGTCCTCTACGCCCACGGCCGGGACCTGGCCCCGGAGACCCTGGCCTTTCTCCAGGAAAACGACATCCCGTCCCGGCCCTTTCCCACGGATTGCCATTTTCTCATGCAGGCCATGCCCGGGGAGTTTTACTCCATGCTCGGGGATTTTTGCCGCAAGGGGGGGCGCTAGGCCTTGCGCTCGGCCGCGCTTGCGGCCACACTCGGGAAAGCGATTTGTCGGTTCACAACCAGCGAGGAGCCGCATGGACGCTTTTCATTTCACCTTGCATCAGGACGAGAAGGCCTATCTGAAGCAACTGGTCCGGTCGCGCATCGAGGACCGGCTGGCCGGACGGGCGGGCGTGACGCCCGAACCGCCCACGGACCGGCTGCGGGAGCAGTTCGGCGCCTTCGTGACCCTGACCCTGCACGGCCGGCTGCGGGGCTGCATCGGGCACATCGTGGGCGACCGCCCGCTCTATCAAACCGTCGGGGACATGGCCGAGGCCGCCGCCTTCGAGGACCCGCGCTTCCCCCCCCTGACGGAACGGGAATTCCAGCAACTCTCCATCGAAATTTCCATTTTGAGCCCGCTGACGGCCTGTCCGGACCCGGCCCTGGTGACGGTGGGCCGGCACGGTCTGTTCGTGCACCGGGGCGGCCATTCCGGACTGCTGTTGCCGCAGGTGCCGGTGGAGTGGCACTGGAACCGGGAGCAGTTCTTGGACCAGACCTGCATCAAGGCCGGCCTGGAGCCGGGCTGCTGGCGCCTTCCGGGCACGACGTTGTTCTGGTTCGAGGCCGAAGTCTTTTAAGAAGAAGATCAGGGCGCTGCCCTGGACCCTATTTGCCTCCGGCGGCCAGGGCGCTGCCCTGGACCCGCTGGGGGGAATCATTCCCCCCAGACCTCCTGCATGGGGGGAACGGTACGGCGGGCACCCGGTGGGTGGGCTGTCGTTGTCGGTTGTCCTGTGATGTCCTTGCTCAGGTACTGCCCCTTCGCGGCCGTTTTGGCGGCAAGCGTCTTCGCTTGTTGCCAAAACGGCCACGCATTGAGGGGTCCGGGGGCATCATGCCCCCGGCCGCCGGAGGCATCTTCTCTTCCCCGTCATGGAACCTTCTTGCCCTTGGCGTTTTTTCCCCGCGCCGCCGGCGTAGGCAACTCTCGTCAGAAGAACGGGAGTTGCTGCCATGAACATTTTCGATGGGACGAGCGGCCGGGTGGCCGTGACGAGCGTCGCCTGCATGCGCTGGCTGGTGAGTTCGGTGCTGCTGGCGCTGACGGTGTTGCTGTTTGTGTTCGGGATACGGGAAATGATTCTGCTCGGGGTCATCATCTGCGTGCCGTCGGGCTGGAACGAACACGCCTTCTGGAGCCACATCTACAACCTCTTCATGGCCCTGGAATTCATCTTCATGATCATCAAGTATTTCGAGGAGAACTACCATTTCCCCCTGCGTTACATCATCTACATCGGGGCCACTTCGGTCACCCGGGCCATGATGATCGACCACGACCACCTGGTGCCCTGCGGCACGGCCATTTTGCTTCTGGTGCTGGCCTATTGCCTGCTCAGCCTGCGCAAGGCTCTGATCGCGCGTTTTTTCTCCGGAGGAAGCGGAGTCGGTCTAAGCGCTCTCGCCGTTTTGCGGGCCGGCGTTGCAGGCCAAAAACGGGCAGAAGGCCAGGGCCGCTTCGGTCAGCCGGGTGGCGTGGCCGTGCCCCTCGTAGAGGGCGAGCGGCGCATCCAGGCGCAGCCCGGGCCGGGCGTTCTTGCGGGCCATAACCAGAATCTGGCCGGCCGGCGCGTCGGCGCGCGGGGCCACGGGCGAGAGCCGCTTGATCTCCAGCCGGTTGGCGGCGCAGACCGCCATCAGGTGCGCCAGCCGTTCGGCCAGATAGACGCAGGCGAAAAGTCCCTGGTTTTTCACGGCATAGGCCGCAGCCGTGGCAAAGGCGGCCAGCCCGCCGTCGGTCTCGAACCGGGCCGCGTCCCGGCCGGCGTCCGTCGGCCGCCGGCCCGAAGCCGGATGGCGGTAGGGCGGATTGGCCAGCACCAGATCGAAGGATTCGGCGGTCAGGTCCGCATCCTGGCGCAGGTCCCGCAGGTCGAGCCGTCGGGCGACGAACCGCTCGGCCAGGCCCAGCCGCGCGGCGTTGGCCGTGGCCGCCGCCACCATGTCCCGGGGCCATGTCCAGGCCGAGGACCGTGGTGGCCGCGTCGTTTCGGGCCAGCAACAGCCCCAGCCCGGCCGGACCGCAGCCGGTGCCGCAGTCGAGCACCCGCGTTCCGGGCAGACCGGCGGCGTAGCAGGCCAGCAGCAGCGCGTCCGCTCCGAAGCGAAAGCCGCCCTCGGGCTGGGCCAGTCCGCGCGGAAAGGCCTGCCGGGCCGCCTCCCGGCTAGCGTCCATCGGCCGCCTTGCGCGCCCGCATGTTGAGCAGCTCCACCAGCAGCGAAAAGGCCATGGCGAAATAGATGTAGCCCCGGTCGATGTGCTTGCCCAATCCCTCGGCCACCAGAAACACGCCCGATCAGGATGAGGAAGGAGAGGGCCAGCATCTGCACCGTGGGATGGTGCGCCACGAAATGGCTCACCGCGTCGGCGAAGAGCATCATCACCCCGACCGCTGCCATGACCGCCGCCACCATGACGATGATTTCGCCCGACATGCCCACGGCCGTGATGACCGAATCCAGGGAAAACACGATGTCCAGGATGCCGATCTGGGCCACCTGCCGCCCCGAAGCTCCGCACCTTGCGGGCCCGGACATGCTCCTCCCTGGGCGGCTCGATCTTTTCGTGAATCTCGAAGGTCGCTTTGGGCGATGAGAAAGAGCCCGCCGGCCAGCAGCACGATGTCACGGCCCGTCACCACATGCCCCAGCACGGAGAGTATCGGCGTGGTCAGCCCCATCACCCAGGTGATGGCGAGCAGCAGTACGATGCGCGTGCCCATGGCCAGCAGCAGGCCGTATTTTCGGGCCTTGGACTGGACCGCCACCGGCAGGGCGTTGGAAATGATGGCGATGAAAACGATGTTGTCGATGCCCAGCACGATTTCCAGCGCGGCAAGCGTCAGAAAGGCAATCGCATTTTCCATGGTCAAAAGGGGCATTCTCGGCTCCTTTTTTCTATGTCTCCGGCGGCCAGGGCGCCGCCCTGGACCTGCTGGGGGAAGCATTCCCCTAAGGCCCCTGGATAGTGCGGCAAGGGAGTCCGGGGGGGAATTATTCCCCCCGGCCGCCGGAGGCCTCTTTTCTTCCTCTTCGTATCCTTCGCCAGGCGAAGTCGGTGAGCAACCGGGCTTCCTCCACGTGCAGCAGCGAGGCGACGAGCATGTAACCCACGGCCCAGCCGGCGATGAGCAGCAGCGACAGGAGGGGGTGCCCGGCGGTGGCTGCGGCGCCGGCGCCGACGCCGCAGCTCAACAGCGTGCTGACCAGGGTGGTGCGGCCCGGGGCGAACCAGGTGCCGCCGAGTTTTTTGCGCAGGATGATGCCGAGGACCGCTACGTTGACCCAGGACGAGACCGAGGTGGCCAGGGCCAGGCCGACGTGGCCGAGCGGGTCCATGAGCGCCAGGCCGGTGGCGACGTAGACGACCAGGCAGACGGCGGCGGTGATGGCCGGGGTTCGGGTGTCGGCCAGGGCGAAGTAGGCGGAATAGAGCGGCCGGACGCAGGCGAAGGCGGGCAGGCCCACGCCGTAGGCGACCAGGGCGCCGGCGGTGGCGGCCACGGCATGGGCGCCGAAGGCGCCTCGGCCGAACAGTACCCGGACCATGGGATCGGCCAGGGCGATGAGTCCGGCGGCGGCCGGCAGGCAGATGAAGAGCGTCAGGCGCAGGAGGCGTTTAGGGTGTCGGTGAAGCCGTCCAGTGTGCCGGCCGTGGCCAGTTTGGACAGGCTCGGCAGGGCCACGGTGCCCACGGCCACGCCGAACACGCCCAGCGGGAACTGGACGAGCCGGTCGGCGTAATAGAGGTAGGAGATGCTGCCTGACTGGCAGGTAGGAGGCGAGCAGGGTGCCGATGACGATATTGAGCTGGTAGACGGCCGCGCCGAAGGCCGTGGGCAGCATCAGAAGGCCCATCCTGGCCACGCCCTTGTCCTTGAAGCTCCAGGGGCCGCGCCAGGAGAAGCCGAAGCGCTTGAGCGCCGGCTGCTGCATGAGGAACTGGCCCAGGCCGCCGACGACCACGGACCAGGCCAGGGCGTAGGGGATGTTCAGATGAAAGAGGTAGCCCACAGCCGGCGCCGAGGATGATGGCGGTATTGAGTTCGGAGGTGGCCAGGGCCGGGGTGAGAAAATGGCCGAAGGAGTTGAGCACGCCCATGCACAGGGCCACGGCCGAGATTTCGATGATGTAGGGAAAAACGATGCGCGTGAGGCCGACCGTCAGATCGAACACGCCCGGATTGTCGCTGAAGCCTGGGGCGATAAGGCGGGTGAGCGGCCGGGCGAAGACGACGGCCAGGGTTGTGAGCACGCCGAGCATGAGCACCAGCCAGACCAGGGCCGACCGGGGCATGGCGAAGGCGCGGTCGTCGCCGTCCTCTTCCCGCATACGGGTGAAGACCGGCACGAAGGCCATGGTCATGGAGCCCTCGGCGAACAGCCGCCGCATCATGTTGGGCAGTCCGGTAGGCCACGTAGAAGGCGTCGGCCGCAACGCCGGCGCCGAGCACGTAGGCCAGGATCATGTCACGGAAGAAGCCCAGGATGCGGGAAAAGAGGGTGGCGCCGCCGACAATGGAGGCGTCCTTGGCGATTTGTCTGACGTTGTGCGACATAGAGGAATACGTTTGCGGCGGGAAGCCTTTTCTCCCCAGGCCGCTCCCTTGTGCGAAGCGTTTTCGAGCCGGGCCGGTACGCCAGGCTTCTCTACTCATTTTTGGCAGCGCGGGCAAAAGGTCGATGTCCGGCCGGCAACCTTGACGGCGACGAGCGTCGCGCCGCAGGCGGGACAGGCCTCGCCGGCCTTGCCGTAGACGCAAAACTGGCGCTGGAAGCCGCCTTCCACGCCGTCCGGCGTGCGGTAGTCCCGGATGGTGCTACCCCGGGCGGCGATGGCGCGTGCGATGACGGCCTGCACCGCGTCGAGCAGGGCGCGGCATTGGGTCGGGGAGAGGGCATTGGCCCGGTGCTCCGGCCGGATGCGGGCGGCGAACAGCGACTTCGTCGGCGTAGATGTTGCCGATGCCGGCAATGACCGTCTGGTCGAGGAGCGCCGCCTTGACCGGACAGCACCGTCGGCCCAGGGCCGCTCGGAAGGCGTCCGGCGTCATGTCCCAGGGCTCGGGGCCGAGCGCGGCGTAGAAGTCCCAGTCGGCGAGCGCCTCGGGTGCGAGCAGCCGGGCCGTGCCGAACCGGCGCATGTCGGAAAAGACCAGGGCATTGCCGTCGGAGAGTTCCAGGACGAGCCGGGTGTACGGTGCTGCCGCCTCCCCCTGCCGGGCGATGTGAAAGCGGCCGGTCATCTTGAGGTGCATGGCCAGGACCGCCGGCCCGTCGTCCGGTAGTCCCGGCCGCGGCCCGAGCATGAGCAGCAACAGCTTGGCTCGGCGCCGGACCGCCGTAATCTCCCGGCCGGTCACCTGCTTGCGAAAGGCGGCCTTGGTCCTGGGCGCCGCCAGGACCTTCAGATCGGGCACGTCGGCCCCGGTGATCCGGCGTCCCGTCAGCCCCGGCGCCAAGGCGCGGGCGATGGTCTCGACTTCAGGTAATTCAGGCATGGCCATACGCCTCCGGCGGCCAGGGCGCTGCCCTGGACCTGCTGGGGGGAATCATTCCCCCCAGACCCCCTGTCATGTTTTTGGGCGTGGGCAAAAGGCGCATCGAGGGGCCCGGGGGCATCATGCCCCCGGCCGCCGGAGGCATCTTCATTCGTGACGTCCTGCCGGGCAGTACGCGAAAAAATCGGCCAGGGCCGGGTCCGGCCGGCCGGCGTCGCGCCAGGGCATGACGGCAAGCACGCGCGCTCCCGGGTCGAGCACGGCCAGGCGGCGGGCGATGCCGTAGCCGTGTTCCACATGGCCGGCCCCGGCCACGATGACCACGGGACGGCCGAAAAGGGCCCGGGCGTAGCGGGCTCGGGCGGCCATCTGGGTATCCCAGAGCGACTGGACGGTCAGGAAGGCGGCGAAGGGGTCGCGGCCGGCGCGGGCGGCCGGCGTGTGTCCCTGGGGCAACCAGGCCGCGTGCCGGGCGAAAATGTCGCGCAACGCCTCCACCTGGGCCGGATCGGGCGGCAGGATGGCGCCGGGCAGGCTGGCCCGTTCGTCGGGGGAGAGCGCCGCGAGGCCCTGGTGTCCGACCTTGCGGGCCAGCCCCGTGGGGACGTTTACGGCGAAGACGGGGAGTCCGGCCTCGCGGGCCGCCTCGAAAAGGGGGGCGTAGAGCCTGAAGTCGAATCCCCAGGTCTTGCCCCAGTCCAAGGCCCGGGGCAGGTCGTCCACGGCAAGCGCCCCCCGGTGGAAGGCGTCGAGGATGCCCTGCCGGTCGGCCGGCACCATTTCCAGGCCGATGACCGGCCGGACGCCCGAGCGGATGAGTTCGCGGACGATGGCGGCCTGGGCCCGATGGTCGCAGGCGTTGGGATGCTCCTCGCCGAGCAGGATGTAGGCGGCGTTTCGGAGGCGGGCGGCAACCGCGCGGGGCGCGAGGCGCCCGCCGGAGCTGTCGAGGAAGGTTCCGGGCGGGACGGGGCCCCTTCCCGCGGGAAGCGGTTGCGCCGATCGGCCGGCGCAACCGCCAAGGACCGCCAGCAGGGCGGTCAGAAAAACCCAGGCCGGCTGCCGGGCTAATCCCACTTCCGCTTGTCCTCGATGGGACGGATCTGCGGCGGCAGGGTGCCCGGGGCCACGACGGTCAGGTTCGGGCGCAGTTTGATCTTTTCCCGGAACTTGTGGAGCAGATCTTCCTCGCGCTTGAAGTTGGAGGCCTCGATCACGAGGTTCATCTCGTCGATGCCACCGGGGTTGGTGACCTCGATCTGCCAGCGCTTGATTTCCTCGAAGCGGGTGATGACCTGCTCGACCTGATGCGGATAGACGAACAGCCCCTTGATGCGGGCGGTGGTGTCCACCCGGCCGACGATGGCACCCAGGCGGGGCGAGGTGCGGCCGCAGGGGCAGGGGGCGCGTTCGATGTAGGACAGGTCGCCCGTGGCCAGCCGGATGAGCGGATAGGTCTTGTTGAAGGCGGTGACGACGACTTCGCCGACCTCGCCGTCCTTCAGGGGGATGCCGGTGTCGGGGTGGCAGATTTCGACGTAGGCCCGGTTGGCGATGTGTAGGCCGGTCTTGTGGAAGCATTCGTAGCCGATGCAGCCGACGTCGGCGGTGCCGTAGCCCTGGCGCATGATGATGTCGAATTTCTTTTCCAGGGAGCTGCGCAGCTTCTCGGAAAATTTTTCACCGGTGACGAAGGCCACTTCCATGTAGAGGTCCTTGCGCAGATTGAGCCCCATTTCCTCGCCCTTCTGGGCCAGGTGCATGAGGTAGCTGGGGGTGCCGACGTAGCCGGTGGTCCGCAGCTTCTGCATGATCTCGAGCTGGGTGGCGGAATTGCCCGGACCGGCCGGCATGACGGCGCAGCCCAGGTTCTTGAGCGGCTCCTCGAACATGAGGCCGGCCGGGGTGAGGTGATAGTTGAAGGTCACCTGCACCAGGTCGCCGGCGCGGAAGCCGCCGGCATAGAAGCCCTCGGTCCAGCCCCAGTAATCCTCCTCGCGGTCCTCGGGATCGAAGATGGGTCCCGGAGACAGGAAGATACGGCGCAGCTCCCCCATGTCCTTGGTGAGGAGTCCGCCCAGGCGCGGCCCCATGGACTGTAGGAAGATGAGTTCCTTCTTCTTGAGGATGGGGATGTGCTTGAGGTCCGAGAGGGTCCTGAATTTGGACGCCTGGAACTGGGCACGGTCGAAGCGTTTCTTGACATCTTCCGAGTACCGATAGGCATAGGAGAGGAGATCCTTGATTTGGATCTGGTAGTATTGCCGGCGTTCGGATTCGTCGAGCACTTCGCGGCGAGAGTAGATACCCTCGGTGCGGTCCTTTCGAGTCATGACGGATCTCCTTTGGAGGCGAAATCCCATTGCGGGAAAAAGAGTAGTACAGTAGCCGACAGATCAAGCGCTTTCAAGAGGATTGTCCGCCCCTTTTTCGGGGCAGGGCCCGTTCCACGGCGTGCAGGAGTTCCTGACGGGTGATGGGTTTGGCCACGCAGCCCGTCAGACCGGCCGGCAACTGGTCGTTTGCGTCGGTGCCGGGCGGCGTCAGGGCCACGATGGGAATCCCCGCGAAGATGTCCGGTTCCTGGCCGGCCCGGATGTGCCGCACGAGTTCCGGGGCGTCCGGATGGGGGGCTTGCAGATCGACCAGGATGAGGTCGCCCCCACCCTGGCGCAGGGCATCGAGGAGCATCGCCCCCGAATCGGCCATGATGGGGACATAGCCCTGGTTTTCCAGGATGCGGCGTACCAGTAGCCGGCTGACGGGTTCTGCTCCCAGGAAGAGGATTTCGGCGCCGTGGCCTTGGGCCGCCTCCAGGGTCGGGGCGATGTAGGCGGGCGTGCCGGCCTCGCGCAGCACGGCCGTGAAGGAAAAGATGCTGCCCTTGCCCGGCGTGCTTTGCAGGCGCATGGTGCCGCCCATTTTCTCCACGAGTTCCTTGGAGATGGCCAGGCCGACGCCGGCTTGGCCGTAGCGCTTGCGCAGGAAGTCTTCGCCGATGGCGAAGCGGTCGAAGACATGGGGCTGCTTTTCCGGAGGGATGCCGACCCCGGTGTCGCGCACGGCAAAAAACAGGGTGAGGGCGCCGGGCGCCGGTTTTTCGATCATGCGCGAGATGTGGACGTCCACGGACCCCGTTTCGGTGCATTTGAGGGCGTTGCGCATGAGGTTTTCCAACACCTGGCGCAGATGTTCCGCGTCGCCCACCACGGCGTCCGGAATATCGGGGTCGATGGTGGCGTTGAAGGTCAGCCGTCTCCGGGCCGCTTCCTCGGCGCAGGCCTCGAACAGCGGGCCGAAGGCCTGGCGCAGGCTGAAGGGGGCGGTGGTCAGGATCTCGTTGCCGTTGGACAGTGTGGTCATTTCCAGCAGGCCGTTGACCAGGGAGAGCAGCTGGCGCGAGGCGTCCATGGCCAGCCCCAGGAACTGACGCTGGCGTGGGGGCACGTTGTCCTGCAGGACCAGGGAGAGCATGCCCATGATGCCGTTTAAGGGCGTGCGCAGCTCATGGCTCATGTTGGCCAGGAAGGTTTCCTTGACCGCGCCGGCCTGGGCGGCCGAGGCGGCGAACGAGGCGATTCCCTGGCAAAAGTCCTGCAAGTCGCCCAGGCGCTCCCGGTCCAAGGAGGGGAGCAGGGCCAGGGCGGCGTCGGCGGCCTTGGAGCGGCCGGCCAGGGCGTTGCGTTCGATTTCGCTGGTGAAAAAAGGTCCCAGGACAAGCACCCCTTCGTGGTCGTTGTCGAAGGGAATGGCATACCGCCGGCCGGTCAGGCCGAGCGGACACTTTCCCGTCGGCGGCTGGCCGTCCAGGGGAAACAGGGTTTCGTCGCGCAAATGCGGACAGGCCCCACGGTCGGCGAACTCGCGGTGCAGGATGGTATGGGCCGCCAATCCGGGATCGGGCCATTCCGGCGTCGTTACCGATTCCCGGGCCGTGATGGGAACCCCGAGCAGGGGCGGAAGCGGGGCAATCAGGCGTTTGACGAACAACGGCGCATCGGTGCGCGTGACATCAGGGTGCATGCTATCAATAGTTATTCGGTTCCTTGTTCAAGGTCAACGGATTCTTGGGAATCGCACGGTTCGTCGACCGTGACCGGCTCCGGGGCCTGGCGGACGGCCCGGCCGCCGTGCCTGGCGAAAACGAGGAATCCGGTGTGGGCCACCATGCGGTCCTCGGGGCGCAGGCGTTCCGGCACGGGCTTGTAGTGGCGCACCAGGATTTCCAGCACCTCGGCGTCCTCGAAGGGCGAGGCTTCGAGGGCGGCCAGCAGGTCGCTGATCTGGTTGGTGGTGGGCAGGAGGAAGCCGACCGGCGCGCCCGGCCGGACGACCGATGCCGCCGCGTCGAGGTAGTCCCAGGGCGTGCGCACGTCGAGGAACAGGGCGTCGGCGCCCGAGGGGTCGCTGGCCGGATCGCCGGGGATCATGCCCTCCGGCAGAAAGCCTTCGCTAATGTCGTGGCAGAAGCGGCTGACCCGGTCGGTCAGGCCCACGGCGGCCAGGTTCTGGCCAGCCAGATCATAGAACTCCGGCCGGCGTTCGAAAGTGTAGACCCGGCCGGTGGGGCCCACGTGCCAGGCCAGGGCCAGGGTGAGACCGCCCGAGCCGCTGCCGGCCTCGATCACCCGCACGCCCGGTCCGATGCCGAGTTTGAGCAGGACATACCCGATCTCTTTGGGGTACATGATCTGGGTCGAACGCTTGACCCCCTTGATGAGATCGTAGGTGGTTGGGCGCAGGATCCGGAAGATATGGCCGAGGTGGGTGGTGACGGCGCCGCCGCAGTCGGCTTCGCCCACGTCGGCGAAACGGATCATCCCCTCCTGGGTATGGAGGGTGATGTTCGGATCGAAGCGTCGGAGATATCGCTTGCCCTTGGGAGAGACGAGAAGTATCAAATCGCCCTGTTTCACATGGCACTCCATGGTGGTTTACGAGTCGATGGCCCTTGACCATGCCTGGGTGCCCCTGTCAAGTAGGCGACGCGACAAGGAGGATCGCGCCACGAACCCCTTCCGCTATGTTTTCGGCCCTGTTCGCTCGGGCCGCCTCGGTTGGTCGCTTGGCCTTGATGGGCTGGGCGCCCGGATTTGTTCGTTTGATTGCCTGTATTGCGAGGCGGGCCCTACCGATGCGTTGACCGTCGTCCGCAAGCCCTATGTGCCGGCCGACCGCCTGTTGGCCGAGCTGACCGCCTGGAAGGCGGCGGGCCACGACGTCCCCGACGCCGTCACCCTGGGCGGGTTGGGCGAGCCGTGTCTCAACACCGCCTGCGGGGCCATTTTGCGCGGCGCCAAGGCACTTTTCCCGGCCGTGCCGACGGCCGTACTTACCAATTCCAGCCTGTTGCCGGACCCGGAGGTCCGGAAGGCCCTTGCCGCAGCCGACATCATCCTGCCCTCCATGGACACGTTGGTCGAGGCCGAATTTTTGCGTCTGAACCGTCCCCATCCGGACCTGCGGCTGGCCGCCATCCGCCGGGGACTGCTTGATTTTCGGGCCGGCTATGCGGGCCGGCTGTTCCTTGAAATTTTACTGGTGGCCGGAGTGAACGACACCGAGGAGAATCTGGCGCTGCTGCGGGATTTCTGCCGCGAGCTGGCGCCTGACCGGGTGGACGTCACCACCATGTCCCGTCCCGGCGCCTATCCCGGAGCCGAGGCCGTTTCTCCGGCCGTGCTGGCCCGTTTCCGGGCGGCCCTGGGCGGCGCGCCCGGTGCGGACGTCGGTTCCGGCCATGGTCCCACCGCCCTGATCGCCCGGGAGCCGGCGGACATCACGGCCGCCGTGCTCGCCTCGGTGCAGCGCCGGCCGCAGACCGCCACCGATCTGGCCGGCGGCCTCGGCGTGCCCCTGGCCCGCATGGAAACGGTCCTGGCGGCCCTGGTCGCGGCCGGGGTGCTCGCCAGCGAGACCATGGGCGACGACACATTTATTCCGGTTGACCGGATTAACCAAATTTCGCCCCGGAGGGTCGTCCCCCGGGGTAGGGAGATTTTTTGATGACGAAAGGAACCAAACGCAAACAGAAGATGTTCATCAGCGTTCTGCCCGGCGAACAGGTGGAAGTGGCTGTGGCCGAGGATGGACTGCTGCTCGAATATTACGTGGAGATGGTCCACCAGGCCAAGACCCGGGGCCACATCTACCGGGGCAAGATCCACAACATCGATCCCGCCCTCCAGGCGGCGTTCATCAACTACGGCGCGGAGCGCAACGGCTTTTTGCAGATCGACGAGGTGCATCCCGAATACTATCAGATCGTCCAAGCCGGCCAGCGCGCCAAGTTTCCGCCCATCCAGAAGGCGCTCAAGAAGAACCAGGAGCTGCTGGTCCAGGTGGTCAAGGAGCCGACCGGCCACAAGGGGGCCTTCCTGACGACCTATCTGTCCCTGCCCGGCCGCTATTTCGTGCTGACGCCGGGGCGGGAGCAGCGGGGCGTCTCCCGCAAGATCGAGGACGAGGGCGAGCGCAAGCGCCTGAAGGAGGCCATCGCCGGCCTCAAGCTGGAGGAGGGCCTGGGCATCATCGTCCGCACCGCCGCGTTGGGCCAGTCCAAGACGGCCTTGGAGCGCGACCTGTCCTACCTCAAGCGCCTGTGGAAGGAGGTCCGCCAGCGCGGCACCACCGCCGAGACCCCGAGTCTGATCTATCAGGAGCAGGACCTGGCCTCCCGGGCCGTGCGCGATTACCTGACCGACGACGTGGGCGAGGTGTGGGTGGACGAGCCGGAGACCGCCGGCCGGGTGGCCGAGATGGCCTCCCTGGTCTATCCCCGCCGGCCGGGCATCGTGAAGCAGCATACCGACATGGACGTGCCGCTGTGGGACCGCTTCAACCTGCGCAAGCAGATCGAGCAGCTCTACGGCCGGGAAGTGTCGCTGCCGAGCGGCGGCGTCCTGGCCTTCGACCACGCCGAGGCCCTGACGGCCGTGGACATCAACTCCGGCAAGATCGGCGGGGAATCCAACTTTCGGGAGATGGCGCTCAAGACCAACGTGGAGGCGGCCGAGGAAATCGCCCGCCAGTTGCGCTTGCGCGACATCGGCGGCCAGGTCGTCATCGACTTCATCGAGATGAAGGACCGCAAGCATGTGGCCGAGGTGGAAAAGACCATCCGGGCGGCGTTTAAGAGCGACCGGGCCCGCACCGACATCGGCCGCGTCTCCCGGTTCGGCCTGCTGGAGCTCGTGCGCCAGCGCCTGGGCTCGTCGGCCCTGTCCATCACCTCGGAACCCTGTCCCCTGTGCAACGGTTCGGGCCAGCGTCGCAACCACGAGTGGCAGGCCCTGACGGTGCTGAAGGACGTCTACCGCCAGATGCGCAAGGAATCCGGTCCGGACAGCATCACGGTCAAGGTGTCTCCGGAACTGGCCCTCTACTTGCTCAATAACAAGAAGGAACAGCTTTCGTCCATGGAAGCGGAGTTCAAGAAAAAGATAAGCATCATCCTGTTGTAACACATTATGGCTAGCCGAATCTTGCTGCACATCTGCTGCGGCCCGTGCGCCATCGCCCCGGTATTGCGTTTGCAGGAGGCCGGTTATTCCGTGACCGGCCTCTATTACAATCCCAACATCCAGCCGGCCATGGAGTACCTGCGCCGGCGCGACGCCCTGGCCCAACTGGCCGCCATCCTCGACTTCGAGGTGATCTACGACGACTACGACCCGCTGCCTCACCTGCGCCGGAGCGTGGCCGATCCCGAACACCGCTGCCTGCCCTGCTGGCGCGAGCGCATGGCCCGCGCCGCGGCCACGGCGGCCGAGCGCGGCTGCGACGCCTTTTCCTCCACGCTGCTCTACAGCCGCTACCAGGACCACGAGGCCATCAAGGGCCTGGGTACCGCCATGGCGGCCGATGGCGGCCCGGACTTCTACTATCAGGATTTTCGGGTCTTCTGGGATGAAGGCGTGGAGCTGTCAAAAAAGTGGCAAATCTATCGGCAGCCCTATTGCGGCTGCGTGCTGAGCGAGCTGTCCCGTTACGCCAAGAAGTTGCGCCGTCCGCCGGTGGTGGAGGCCTCCTGAGGCGTTTCGGGGCGCCGTCCCCGCCCGTGTCGCCCGTCGTCCCGTTCCGGCCCGCCTGTCCGCCCGTTCCGGCCCCGTGTTTTTTTTCGTCATTCCTGGTGCCGTTTCCTACGCCCCGGCCGAAAAGCCGCGCTGCCGGCCGGTTGGCCGGGCCGATCTTTTTTTTCGCCAGGGCGGCTTTTGCTGAAAAAATGGTAACCATAGTGCAAAATTTCTGTTACGGAGAGTGTAAATCGTGACGGGTGCATGGCTGGTGCTGCTGGCCGTGGGGCTGGATTTGCTGTTGGGCGACCCCGTGACTTGGCCGCATCCGGTGCGGGCCATCGGGTGGGCCTACGCCCGGCTGGACGCCCTGGCCGACCGGCACGGTTGGCGGAATCGGTTTTTGGGTGCGGCCTGCGTCGTGGTTGTGGCCGCGGCGAGCGGCGTCACGGTCTGGCTCCTCGATCGGTTGCCGTGGCGGTTGGGCGATGCGGCCAGCCTCTATTTCGCCTATGCCGGCCTGGCCCTGGGCAACTTGTTGTCCGAGGCGCGGCAGGCGGCACGGTTTTTGGATAAAGGAGAACTGGCATCGGCGCGTCGGGTGGTGGCCGGACTGGTGAGCCGGGACGTGACGGCGCTCGATGCCGACGGTTTGCGCCGGGCCCTGGCCGAGTCGGTCAGCGAGAACACCAACGACGGTTTCGTGGCCCCGGTGCTGTACTTGGCCCTTGGCGGGCCGGCACTTTTATGGGTGTACAAGGCCGTGAGCACCGCCGATTCCATGTGGGGCTACCGCACGGAGCGGTATCTCCGGTTGGGCGCCTTCGGGGCCCGGGCCGATGATGTGTTGGCCTATGTGCCGGCCCGGTTGACCGCCCTGGTGATGGTGTGCACAGGGAGTCTTTTTGGCCTCTTTCACCGGGGCATGTGGGGCAGGATTACCCAGGACGCCGGGAAAAGCGCCAGCCCCAACGCCGGTTGGCCCATGGCCGCCGCGGCCTGGCTGTGCGGCGGCAGTATGGGCGGTCCGGCCCGATATTTCGGGCGCGCCGTGGATAAGCCGCGCTTGGGGCCGGAGCAGGTGGCTTGGACTGCAAAACGGCAGCGCCTGTTGTATCGTTTGGTATTGTTGTCATGCTTAATTATTGCCAAGCTAACATTTTTACTGCGATTGTCTCTGGTAGGTCTCTAGCACCACATGTGCTATGCGGATGACGATACGGGGATACGAAGGCAGCCGTCCGGATTTTTTGAGGAGAACCGATGTGGCATTGGGAAACTTGTTGACGATTCCAATGCAAAAGTGATATCGGTTATTATATGTCTCTTTCAGGAGGGCAGATGTATGGGATTCGAAGGCACCGTAAAGTGGTTCAGTGACAAGAAGGGCTATGGTTTCATCACGCGCGAGGGCGAGGACGACGTCTTCGTCCATTATTCGTCCATCGAGGGCGAGGGGTTCCGCACCTTGCGCGAAGGAGATCACGTCAATTTTGACATTATTCAGGGTGAGCGGGGACCGAAAGCCACGAATGTGACCAAGATGGCCTAGCTGCGCTCTGTCGACGTATGCGGAAAAAGCCCCCGCCGGCCTGCCGGCGGGGGCTTTTTCGTGCGGAAGGGGGCGTTACCCCAGTGCCTTGGAACGGTCCCGCGCGGCCACCACGGCATCGATGAAGGCCGCCCGCACGGCCTGGCGGTCCAGGTGCATGAGGGCTTCGATGGTGGTACCGGCCGGGGAGGTGACCATTTCCCGCAGCACGCTCGGGTGCTGGCCGGATTGGGCCGCCAGTTTGGCCGTGCCGGCGACGAGGCCGGCCACGATGTCGGCGGCGCTTGTGCGGGAAAAGCCGACATAGACGCCGGCCTCGATCAACGCCTCCATGAAGTAGAGGACATAGGCCGGGCCGGAGCCGGCCAGGCCGGTGAAGGCGTCGAAAAGCGACTCGGGGAGCACGTAGGTCTTGCCCAGCCGGGCGAACAGGTCGTGGATGAATTCCCGGCGGTCGGCTGGCAGCTTGGGATCGGTCAGGCACAGGGCGAACAGGCCGGCCCCGACCAGGGCCGGGGTGTTCGGCATGATCCGCACCACCGGGTTGTTGCCTCCGGTCAGGGTGCGCAGCCGGTCCATGGTCACGCCGGCCACGATGGACAGCACCACGGTTTCCGGCCGCAGGTGCGGAGCCAGGGCGGCCATGGCCGATTCCACGTACTGGGGTTTGACGCAGACGAGCAGGTAGTCGCAACCCGCCGCCAAGTCCTTGGGCGTTTTGGCCCGTTGGGCCAGTTCGTCCCGGATGAGCGGGTCGATCTTGGTCTCGTCGACGTCATAGGCCAGGGTCGAGACATCCGGGACGTCGGCCAGTCCCCTGATCATGGCCGCGCCCATGTTGCCGGCGCCGCAGAATCCGATGACGGCGACCATGACCTCAGCCCACCATTTCCAGGGTGCTGAAGAAGTAGGCGGTCTCGAAGGCGGCGGTTTCCGGGGCGTCCGAGCCGTGGACCGAGTTCTTCTCGATGTTTATGGCGTAGGTCTTGCGGATGGTGCCCGCCTCGGCCTTTTCCGGGTTGGTGGCGCCCATGAGCTTGCGGTAGCGGGCGATGGCGTCGTCGCCTTCGAGGATCGAGACCACCACCGGGCCCGAGGTCATGAAGGCCACCAGGTCGACGAAAAACGGCCGTTCCTTGTGCACGGCGTAAAAGCCCTCGGCTTCGGCCTTGGTGAGCTGAAGCATTTTCAGGGCCACGATTTTAAGGCCGCTGTCCTGAATCATTTTCAGGATGGCGCCGGTCAGGTTGCGGGAAACGGCATCAGGCTTGATGATGGAGAGCGTGCGTTCCATGCGTGTTGGACTCCTTGTGTCGGTATGGCGCGGACGGCCGCCCGAAAGACGGCATCCGGCGGGGCGGAAATACCGCGAACCGCCCGTCTTGGCAAAGTCAAATTCGGCGGTCAGGCCCCGGCGATGACCCGCAGGATGGCCTCGCGGTCCACGATGCCGAGCAGGTGGGTGTCGTCGTCCACCACCACCAGCCGTTTGACCGAAAACGCCACCATCTGGGACAGCACCGACACCAGGGACGCATCCTCCGGCGTGGTGTAGACCTGCCGTTGCATGACCCTCGGCGGCCCGGCCCGAGGGACAGGAATCGGCCTCCGGCCGCCGGGAGAACAGGGCCCGGATCAGGCCCGGTTTCTGGCTCGGCCCGCAGCGGGAGAGCAGGTCGCCGTCCAGGATGATGCCGAGCACCCGGCGGTCGCCGTCCACCACCACTACCCGTCGCAGTGGCGAGTTGACGAGCTTTTTGACCACTTCCGGCAGCGGATCGTTCGGGTTGGCCGTGGGCACGTCGGCGTACATCACGTCCCTGGCCTGCTGGAGCAGGTCGGCCGTGAATCGGGCAAGGCGGCGGCCGCCGGGGCTACGTTGGCGGCCGAGCGCAGGATGTCGGTCCGGCTGACGATGCCGGCGAGCGTGCCGTCCTCGGTCACCACGGGCAGGCGCTTGAGCTTCTTTTTGATCATGAGTTGGGCCGCGTCGCGCAGGGTGGTGCGCTCGCGGATGGTCACGGCCGGGGAGGTCATGATGTCCTTGGCCTTGCGGCCGGCCACCCGGGCCAGGTCGTTGGCCCGCGCCTCCTCGGAAAGCTGGTCCTGCAGGGACAGCCGGGCTTCCATGCCGCCCCGGGTGAGCAGGTCGCCTCCCGTGATGATGCCGAGGACAGTGTTGTCCGCAGCCACCACCGGCACGGCCTTGACCTGTCGGGCCAACAGCAGCCGCACCACCTCGGCCAGGTCCTGTTCCGGCGGCACCGCGGTCACCTTGGCCACCATGGCGTCGCGCACCAGCACCGGGCAGCAGAACCGGGCCTGGAGCCGTTCCCGGGTGATGAGCCCTTCCGGCACCAGGGCCTCCAGGCAGGGCAGCAGCATGTGCATCCGCTCGGGCCGGTCCACGATTTCCACCACCATGGGCAGGTCCTCGGACAGGCGCAGCAGCTTGGCCGTGTGGATGACGCTCTTGGCGCCGAACCCCAGCACGCCGCGCATCACCGTGGCCCCGGCCGCGCCGCGCCGCCGCGCTTCCTCCACCACCGCCTCGTAGACCGGCCGGCCGTCCTCGTGGACGGTCTCGCCGCAGTAAATTCGGACGCGCTCGACCTCGGTATAGTCCGACATGATCGCCTCCTGGTTTGCCTCCGGCGGCCGGGAGAGGCGCTGCCTCTCCCGGACCCTCACCGCCAGGGCGCTGCCCTGGACCCGCCGGGGGAATCATTCCCCCGGACCCCTGTCCTAGGGAGTATAGTCCATTGTCGCATCACGTGATGGTTTTGAGCCTCTTTTCCCCCGCGGCCCAAACGACCGTCCCGTCCTTCGTCCCCCGTCCAGGGAGTCCGGGGGGAATGATTCCCCCCGGCCGCCGGAGGCCTCTTCCGTCTTCCTCAGATCATCCTGCCCAGGATGAGACCGCCGAACAGGGCCGCGAAGCCGGTTACCGTCTGGAAGGCCACGTTGGCCAGGCAGGTGAAGTAGCGTCCGTCTTCCAGGTAGCCGGCGCTTTCGAACACGAAGGTGGAAAAGGTGGTGAAGGCGCCCATGAAGCCCGTCAGAAAGATGGTCCGGGCCTCGGCGCGAAAGAAGTAGCGGCCCTCGGCCAGCTCCCAGACCAGCCCGAACAGGAAACAGCCCAGGATGTTGGCCGCGGCCGTTCCCCAGGGAAAGTCCTTGCCGGCCAGATCGTAGACCACGCCCGAGAGCCAGTAGCGGGAGAGGGTCCCACAGGCGCCGGCCAGCGCGATCAGCATGAGTTTTTGCAGCATCGCCTGCCTCCCGATGCGGCTGGTCGGCGATCGAAAAGCGTCCGCCTGGCCTTTCCGGGCGGCGGACGGCGTCATCATGGCGCGGCCCGACCGAGTCTGTCCGCCTGTTTCGCATAGCGCAGGCGGCCGGGCGGGTAAAGAACGGATTGACATGAGTAACTTGATCGTTATAGTCATGTTTAGCCGACGCGGGCGGTCCCGGGCCCTTGCCCCTTTCCGTCACGCCCGATGCGGCATACAAGACATGCTAGGACCGATCCTGGGCCAACCGGTCGCGCGGAGGAAACCATGTGGGAATATACGGACAAAGTCAGGGAGCATTTCCTGCATCCGAGGAACGTCGGCGTGCTTGAGGACGCCAACGCCGTGGGCGAAGTGGGCAGTCTGACCTGCGGTGACGCCCTGAAGCTCTATCTCAAGATCAACGAGGCCGGCGTCATCGAGGACGCCCGTTTCCAGACCTTCGGCTGCGCCAGCGCCATCGCTTCCAGTTCGGTGCTGACCGAACTGCTGAAGGGCAAGACCATCGAGGAAGCGCGCCGGCTCACCAACAAGGACATTGCCGCCGATCTCGGCGGCCTGCCCAAGGAAAAGATGCACTGCTCGGTCATGGGCCAGGAGGCCCTGGAAGCGGCCCTGGCCGACTACCTGGGCGAGAAGGCGCCCGCGCCGGCGCCCGAAGGCGCGCTCGTGTGCAAGTGCTTCGGCGTCTACGAGGGGCAGATTCGCCGGGCCATCCGGGAAAATGCCCTCAAGACGGTGGAGGAGATCACGGACTTCACCAAGGCCGGCGGCGGTTGCGGCGACTGTACCGAGCGGTTGCAGGCCATCCTGGACGAGGAATTGGGCCGCACGGCCGCCTCGACGGCTGCGGCCGGGAAGAAGCCCCTGACCAACCTCGAACGGGTCAAGCGCGTCACCCAAATCATGGATGAGGAAATCCGTCCCTCGCTCAAGAAGGATTCCGGCGACATCGATCTGGTGGACATCGAGGGCAAGACGGTGATCGTGGCTCTGCGCGGGGCCTGCAAGGGCTGCCCGGTCAGCCACGTGACGCTCACCGAGTTCGTGCAGCAGCGCCTGCGCGAGTTGGTCGAGCCGGACATTACGGTCAGGGAGGCGGGCAAATGAAGCCGATCTATCTCGATAACAACGCCACCACCATGGTGGCCCCGGAAGTCCTGGACGTCATGCTGCCGTATTTTTCCGAGCTGTACGGCAACCCGTCCAGCATGCATTCCTTCGGCGGCGAGGTGGGCGTGCGCCTGAAGGAGGCCCGCGCCACCATCGCCGCCCATCTCGGCTGCCGCCCCGACGAGCTGATCTTCACCTCCTGCGGCACCGAGGGTGACAATACGGCCATCCGTAGCGCCCTGGCCGCCCAGCCCGACAAGCGCCATCTCATCACCACCCGGGTGGAGCACCCGGCGGTCTTGAGCCTGGCCCGGCACCTGGAGGAAAAGGAGGGCTACGCGGTCACCTCCCTGGGCGTGGACGACAAGGGCCGGCTGGACCTGGAGGAACTTTCCCGGGCCATCCGCAAGGAGACGGCCCTGGTTTCGGTCATGTACGCCAACAACGAGACCGGCACCCTTTTTCCCATCCCAGGAAATCGCCGCGCTGTGCCGGTCCCGCGGCGTGCTGCTCCATACCGATGCCGTCCAGGCCGTGGGCAAGGTGCCGATCGACCTGTCCGAGCTGCCCGTGGACATGCTGGTCCTCTCCGGCCACAAGCTCCACGCGCCCAAGGGCGTGGGCCTGCTCTTCGTGCGCAAGGGCACGCCGTTCCGGCCGTTTCTGGTCGGCGGCCATCAGGAACGCGGCCGTCGGGCCGGCACCGAGAATACCGCCGGCATCATCGGCCTGGCCAAGGCCCTGTCCCTGTCCCTGGCCAACATGGCCGAGGAAAACACCCGGGTGAAGGTCCTGCGCGACCGCCTGGAAGCCGGGCTTTTGGCCTCCATCCCCGACAGCATCGTCAACGGCGACCCGGAACACCGCCTGCCCAACACGTCGAGCATCGCCTTCAAGTTCGTCGAGGGCGAGGCCATCCTGCTCATGCTCGACCAGTACGGCATCTGCGCCAGCTCGGGTTCGGCCTGTACCTCGGGCAGCCTGGAGCCGTCCCACGTGCTGCGGGCCATGGGCGTGCCCTTTACCTTCGCCCACGGCTCCATCCGCTTCAGCCTCTCCCGCTATACCACCGACGCCGATGTGGATCTGGTGCTGGACAAGCTGCCCGGCATCATCGAAACTCTCCGTAAAATGTCGCCCTTTTCCGAGGATACGGTCCCCACGGTGGCCTGTACCTGCCAGTAGGCGAAGATGCCTCCGGCGGCCGGGGGAAGGCGAAGAGAAAAGATGCCTCCGGCGGCCGGGGGGAATCATTCCCCCCGGACTCCCTGAATGGGGAACAGGGGGGAATGCTTCCCCCCAGCAGGTCCAGGGCGGCACCCTGGCCGCCGGAGGCATCTTCACGAAGGAGAACACGGTGGGCATGATGGACAAGGCCTTGCTGGTCGTGGCGCTTCTCATGTTGTGTTCCTGTACCGGTGTTCGCCAACTGTCGCTCTACCCGGTGGGCGGGCCGATTTTCGACGCCGGGCATCTGCAACCGCTCGCCGGGACGCTGACGAACGCCTATGCGGACATCGGCAAGGGCAGCGTGACCCTTCCCGACGGCCGGACCTGCGACGGCGAATGGTCCATGGTGTCCAATACGATGACGGCGAATTCCAGCCTGGTGGTCGGGGACGCCTGGGGTTCCCTTTACGGCGATTCGCTGGGCGTTGTGACGGGCGGTCAGCAGCCCGGCATGGCCACCTTGATCTGTCCGGACAACAACGTGTTGCAGATTGCATTTTTGGCCGGCGGTTCGGGCGGTCACGGCATCGGCGTCGGCGAGGACACCGTGGGCAACCGTTACAAGGTTCATTTTTAACGGCGTACGGATGATTTGTTTTTTTTCGGCAAGGAGCTAGGCTCCCCGGCTGCGGGGGAGGGGCCCGGCGGCGTCCCGTGACCGACGGCCGCAAGGGGGCGCCCCCGGGGAATGTCCGCAAAGGAGAGACAAGACGATGCGTGTTGCCAACGATATGACGGAATTGGTGGGGAAAACGCCCATGGTCTGGCTGTCCCGGGTGACCGAGGGCTGCGTGGGCCGGGTGGCGGCCAAATTGGAATCCTTCAACCCCTGTTCGTCGGTCAAGGACCGGATCGGCGTGGCCATGATCCGGGCGGCCGAGCAGGAGGGCCTGATCGGCCCGGATTCCGTCATTGTGGAGCCGACCAGCGGCAATACCGGCGTAGGGCTGGCCTTCATGTGCGCGGTGCGCGGCTATCGGCTGATTTTGACCATGCCCGAGTCCATGAGCGTGGAGCGCCGGGTGCTGCTGAAGGGCTTCGGGGCCGAGCTGGTGCTTACGCCGGCCGCCCAGGGCATGCGCGGCGCGGTGGAGAAGGCCGAGGAACTGCGCCGCACCATGGACCACGTCTTCATTCCCCAGCAATTCGCCAACCCGGCCAATCCCGCGGCCCACGCCCGGACCACCGGCCCGGAGATCTGGGACGACACGGACGGCGAGGTGGACATTTTCGTGGCCGGGGTGGGCAGCGGCGGCACCATTACCGGCGTGGCCCAGGCCTTGAAGCCCCGCAAGCCCGGTTTCCGGGCCGTGGCCGTGGAACCGGCGGCCTCGCCGGTCCTGGCCGGCGGCAAGCCGGGGCCGCACGCCATCCAGGGCATCGGGGCCGGCTTTGTCCCCGAGGTGCTGGACAGGAGCCTGCTCGACGAGATCTTCCCCGTCCCCAACGAGGCGGCCCTGACCATGGCCCGGCGGCTCATGCGCGAAGAGGGCATTTTGTGCGGCATTTCCTCCGGCGCCAACGCCTATGCCGCCATAGAGATCGCCAAGCGGCCGGAGAACGCCGGCAAGATCGTGGTCTTCGTGGTCTGCGACACGGGCGAGCGCTACCTGTCCACGCCGCTGTTCACCGAGGAGGGCTGATCCCATGGCGGAGAACACGTCCGCGCGGACCCGGGAACCCGGCCTGGTGGAGCAGGTCGCGGGCCTGCTGTGCGAGGAGGCGTCCTACGCCAAGGTCTATCACCGGCCGCTCCACGACGAACCCATGCCGTCCGTTACGGCCCTGATCGAAATGATGGAACGGCTGCGGGCGGTGCTGTTTCCCGGTTATTTCGGCCATTCCGACATCACGCCGGAGAACATGCGTTACCACATCGGGGCCAACCTGGACGCCATCAACAAGCTGCTGATCGATCAGGTGCGGCGGGGCTACTGCTTTTTCTGCGAACAGGACCAAGCCGGTTCCTGCGAGGATTGCGACACCCGGGCCAAGCGGCTGGCCGGGGAATTCCTCCGCACCCTGCCGCAGATCCGCGAGCTGCTGGCCGAGGACGCCCATGCCGCCTTCGAGGGCGATCCGGCCTCGCGCAGTCCCGGCGAAACCATCTTCTGCTACCCGAGCATTACGGCGCTCACCCACTACCGGGTGGCCCACGAACTCTACCTGATCGGCGTGGACCTGATTCCCCGCATCATCACCGAGATGGCCCATTCCCAGACCGGCATCGACATCCATCCCGGCGCCACCATCGGCCGGCATTTCTTCATCGATCACGGCACGGGCACGGTCATCGGCGAGACCTGCATCATCGGCGACAACGTCCGGCTCTACCAGGGCGTCACCCTGGGGGCCAAGAGCTTCCCCAAGGACGAGACCGGCATTTTGGTCAAGGGCATTCCCCGCCACCCCGTGGTCGAGGACGACGTGGTCATCTATTCCGGAGCGACCGTGCTCGGGCGCGTCACCGTCGGCAAGGGTTCGGTCATCGGCGGCAACGTCTGGGTGGTGAGCGACGTGCCGCCCAATTCCCGCATTGCCCAGCACGGTTCCGGCGGCATCCGTTTTGCCGACGGCGCCGGTATCTGAACGGGCGGAAGACGGGCCAAGGCGCTCTCGGGCGGCCGTCGGATCAGGAGTTGGCCGCGTACAGGGCGGCCACCTTGGCGGCCAGCGTGGACGTGGCGGAGGGCGGCTTCGGCGCGTCCGCCACGGTGGGCAGTGCCACCGGCGCCTTGGGCGTCTGCGGTGCGCGTTTCACGGGGGCTGGCGTGGCGGCAGATTTTGCCGTTCCGCCCAGTCGAAAGGGCGAGGCGAACCGATGCCCGCAGGCCGGACACGCCATGAGCACGCCACCCACGCCATCGGGGAAACGTAGCGCTTGACCGCACTTGGGGCATTGCCTCGTCGTATCGTTTGGCTGCATCAGACCCTCCGATAGTCGAAGGACCATGCAAAAGCGGTGCCCGCTGTCCGGCCCGGGCCGCGGCCGCTCTCGTCGCGGAGCCCCTGTTCCCCTTAGACGGCAGTCCTCGGCGGACGCCCCCATCCGCGCCGCACCGGCAGGCCTCAAACGTGTAGCGGAGCGCGAGCAACACCGCGTTCGACAGGGTGTCATGCCCCGTGATGCTGGGGAGGTGCGAAAAGGTTTCGTCGGTTCCGGGGAGAGACATCCCCGAGCTGTGGCAGAGTGAGGATATTTTGGCTGGGAACGGTATATCGTGTTGTGGATGCAGACGGGGCTGTTCAGGGTAGGAAGCAAGCAACAAAATTGAGAAGAGATGCACAAATTCGCAGGATGACTGCTGCGGAGTTGGAAAGCGTTTGGAGAGGGCGGGAGAGAATATCGTTCGGGCGTTTTTCGCGAACTATAGCCCCAAAAACGCCTGAGACGATGTTCTCTCCCACCGTAATTATTTAGAAAGTATACCGAACAGAGCACAGTACTTCATTGGAGAGGGCGACATTCCCCTTCATGCTGGCGGCTTCGGTAGTGTTGAAAAGGCCGTTATTTAATTGTGTAGCGCCAAGGGATGATGTCCCTGTATCGCCAAAGCTGATTAAGCGATACCCGAGGTCAAGGGTCCAATTGGGGGTGATTTTATACGCAACGCCTGCGGAAGCCATCCAGGCAAAGCTGGTTACGGAGCGGGTTTTTGAAAAAGCAGTGCCATATGTCGTATTGGCTGCCTGCCATATTATAGATAATATTGGCAGAATCTTTTATATTATGGAAGGCTAAGCCAATGCCGCCGCCTAAATATGGTACAAAACCATTATAGTCTACAATGTCCCAGTAGCCATTGAGCAGAAGGGTTTGGATGGTATCCTTGTGGAAAAAGGATGCCGTTCCAGTGGCGAGAAGACCACTCATAGACCAACGCTAAAAATAGAGGCGCCACCGTTAGAAAAATTCGTCGAAGATTGTGTCCTGTAGAGATATTCGACTTCGATCCGGAATGGGTAATTTTGGAAATCGTAGCCGAGGGCTCCGCCAAAGCCCGACTGTATCCGTTAAGTTATGGTTAGAGGATGCAAAAAGATCTTGGATTGTAAAGATGGAGTTTGCAGTCCCTCCTCCGGCATTCCCTTTTGTGTTGATGTTTTCGAAGGAAATTCCACCTTTTGCCGCTGCGTAAATACCTGTTGTGTCTTCAGCAAACCCAGAATTATAAAAACAAAAAACAGCAAGGAATAGAGTTAATATGGAAAATTTTTTTTCATGATTCCCCCAAAGACAAATATCATATTCACACAATGTGCACGTCTCCCCCTTACCCTAGGTAATTTTTTATTTTTGCAAGAAAAGATTGTCAATATTTTATGACAAGCTTTATGTTAAAAAAATGAAATGCTATATAAAACAGAAGAATTTATGGGGCGCCCCTCGCTCTTGTGAAAGGTCTTTGGCTGGGCATGTATTGGGAAATGCGATGAACGGTATGCTCCGGGGGCAATGATTGCAGCACGCGCCATTGCATGGGGAGATACGTTACCAGCGTT
>Ga0268359_11381_pt1 | contig 41332 bp, 44 predicted proteins | sample BioMet11_FD_194416 | JGI IMG/M metagenome (GOLD analysis project Ga0268359, IMG submission 194416) | Sewage microbial communities from Oakland, California, United States - Biofuel 11 (PacBio Assembly) | ecosystem: Engineered > Wastewater > Sewage > Unclassified | place: USA: California | collected...
CTGGGAATAATCGCAGGACATTAAGAGGTCATAGCCTTCGCCGGGCACAACATTTCCCGCATTCTCTTGCCTACTTCCGTACGGGTCGGAATATTCTGCAGATTAGGCTCTGTACTGGAAAGCCTGCCTGTCACAGTCACCATTTGCTGGAAGTGAGTGTGAATTCTGCCGGTGGCCTTGTTAACCAAGGGCTCCAGCCCTTCCAGATAAGTGGAAAGCAGCTTAGATAATTGTCTATGCTCCAGAATAGTATCCACTACCGGATGCCTACCCTGCAATTCTTCCAGCACGGAAACATCTGTGGAATAGCCCGTTTTAGTTTTCTTGATAATGGGCAGATTCAGCTTCTCAAAAAGTATTTGTCCTAATTGCTTAGGAGACTTCAGATTAATTCCTCCCCTGCCTGGTCCATAGCCAAGCGTTTCCAGCTCAGCAACCTTCTTGGTCATCTCTGCGGTAACGTCAGCTAACATATGACGATCAATCTTAATACCATTGACCTCCATCTGCGCCAGCACCGGGGTAAGCGGCAATTCTATTTCTTTATACAGCTTGGTTAATTCTCTTTCCTGCAAATAGGCTTGCAGCTTGGGTACCAGCTCTGCTACCTGGGCTGCGCTTTTACCTTCGCCGCCTAAATAGCGGCTAACCAGTGCGGTGAGCCCATAATTGGTTTCACCAGGTTCGTAAAGATAAGCCGCCAAGGCAACATCCTCTTCTACGCCGACCAATTTTTTACCATGACAGAGAGCTGCCTTGTATAATTCTTTGGCATCGCAAAGAGCTTTCCGTGCACGCTCATCGGACAAATAAGTATAGAACTGCTCTTCGTCTTCTTTTTCTAAAGTGAGAGCATAGTTAGTATTATCAAAGAAAAATTCTGCCTTCGCTACTGACAAGTTAGGAATTTCGCCTGCAACTTCAAAGGTCATAGGCACCAGAGTTTTGGTGACCTGCAGTTTCTGCCAGAACGCAGCTTTTTCAGCAGTAGTAATTACTGCTTTTTGCTCATAGCTTGGTTTGGTTTCTGCCACTGCTGCACCAAAAAGGCTCATAGGTTCATCCCCGGTTGCGCCATCCTGGGCACCCAAACCGGCAAGAATCTATCCCAGAAGGTTCTAAATTGCAGTTCCTCCATAAGGCTCTTGGCCTCAGCAGTCATACCCTGCAAAGTATAATTGGACAAATTCTTATCTACAGGAGCCTCCAGACAAATAGTGGCCAAATCCTTGGACAACATAGCCTGCTCTTTATTATTCAGCAGTTTTTCTTTCAGGCTCTTGCCGCTAACCTTGTCTGCATTAGCCAAAACATTTTCTATGGAATGATATTCTACCAACAGCTTCAGCGCGGTTTTAGGACCGACCCCAGGCACGCCGGGAATATTATCGCTGGCATCACCCATAAGGCCTTTCAAGTCGATGATCTGCTTAGGAGATAACCCTTCATAGTTCTTGGCAAACTCCTTGTCATCGTACACAACAATGTCTGTTATGCCTCGCTTGGTGTAATAAACCTTCACATTATCCTTGATCAGCTGGAACTCATCTTTATCACCGGTAACAATGCGTACTTCCACATCATTACCTGCTGCCACAGACAAGGTCCCGATAATATCATCTGCTTCGTAATCATCTACTTCAAAGGCTTTAATGCCCATGGCAGTAAATAATTTGAGGGCCAAGGGAAATTGCTCCGACAATTCAGAAGGAGTAGGCTTCCTCTGAGCCTTGTATTCTGCGTATTTTCGTGTTCTAAAGGTTTTTCTGGACTTATCAAAGGCAATAGCCACATACTGAGGCTTCTCGTCTTGTAAAAGCTTTAAAAGCATATTGCAAAAGCCATACACGGCTCCTGTATTCACACCTTTTTTGGTGGTTAGGGGTGGTAAGGCGAAAAAAGCTCTATGTATTAAGCTGCTGCCATCAATTAGCAATAATTTCTCTGCCATATTCTGCCATCCTTCTCTTTAATTTACCCCCTATTATAGCATAAATAGCCGGGCAAAGGAAAAGCACCATAGCATTTGCTATAGTGCTCTGATTTTGTTCAAAAAGCTGTGTAGGACACGGGCAGTCATGCCCCAAATCCTCCGATTCTGGTAATTGTAGCAATAGACCTTATAGTCCTTGCGAACTGTCCATTCTGTTTTATACTCCGGCAACACATCAAAAGGAAAATCCTTGCCCGGTTTTGAAGCAATGGTTATGGTACCGCTTCTAGGCGTAATTTCCAGCAGCTTGGCAATAGGCACGGTAAAAAGCTCTGCCACTTCGTCAGTACTGGGCTTTATCTGCTCAGGATGGTGAATGATGCCTACATAGGGGAATAACATTGGTCCTACATAAGTATAGAAATAATCCAAAGGTCCCAGCAGACTATAGTCTTCTTTAGTAAGGACCCAGTTCCTCTTCCAGCTCTCTGGCAGCCGTAACTGCCAAATCCCCATCCTCAGGCTCTCGTCTGCCGCCTGGAAAACAAATATCCCCGGGCTGCCATTTAAGATCCATGGACCGCACCTGAAACAAAATACTCAGGCCTTCGCTGGTTTCCAGAAGTGGCAGCATAACTGCTGCATCCCATAGCTTTAGTTCTTTTCGGCAGCCGGGAGTAGCAGTTTGCAAAGCCTTAGTTATATTTTCCACTAATATTTTTTCGTTTTTGGTCATTGTTCTGCCACCTCTTATTAGTAAAAATGTGTATAGCGAGCAGTTTTATTTGCCTAAGGGCGGCCTTGCCGAGGACCGGCCAGAAATAAGTTCTGTCCGTAAAGCCGGCCGCATGGCACCAGACGCCCGAGGCAAATAAAATGCGAGCTTTATATTACCGCATAAAACGATCAATAGCTATTTCAAGCTCTTTTAAAGCCTCATCCTCTTTACCTTCATGGATGGCCTCAGTAACACAATGCTCAATATGCTCTTTCAAAAAAGCCTTGGTAGTATTTTCCACAGCCTGGTGAATAGCAGCTAGCTGAGTAAGTACATCCGAACAGTCCCGGCCCTCTTCTACCATTAATTTCACGCTACGTACATGCCCTTCAATACGAGCTAACCTATTAACAATATTCTTACTGTGAGTATAACCGTGCTCCATTTTGACACCCTCTTAGCTTTTTTTTATAAAGAATCCTAATAGAATTTAAGACACACAAAGCAGCAACGCCTGTATCAGCGAATACTGCTGCCCACATGGAAGCATGACCCATAAGACCTGCTACCAGTATAGCAAATTTAACAAGCAAAGCAAAATAGACATTTTGCCAGGAAATATGTACCGTCTCCTTGGCAATAGCCAAAGCCTTAGGAACGCAAGCTAATTGAGAATTCAGGAAAACTACATCTGCTGCTTCAATAGCAGCATCAGCACCTGTGCCCATGGCTGCACCTACATCTGCTCCCGCTAAAACAGGCGCATCATTAATACCATCACCTACGAACATAACACTGCCATAGTTGGTTCTGATTCTGCTTAAAGCATTCAGCTTATCTTGAGGAAGCAGCTGAGCATTAACCTCATCTATGCCCACTTTTGCAGCTACGCCTTGCGCACTTTGCAGGGAATCACCGGTTAGCATAACAGTCATGAGACCCTGGGCTTTCATGTCTGCAACTGCTCCTACCGCATCCTCTTTAATAGTATCTCCAATGACAATTTGTCCTAAATACTTATTGTTCTTGGCCACCAGGACAACTGTGCCCGCCTTGCCAACCTCTACTTGCTCCAGAGAAACCTGATAACGGGACAACAGCTTTTCATTACCGCAGAGAATTTCACTGCCGTTTATTTGTGCTGCCATTCCTTCCCCGGAAAACTCCAGAAAGGATGCTACTGTTTGTAAGGCTATATTTTCTTGTCTGGCCTGAGAAACAATGCTGGCAGCAATAGGGTGACTGGACATCTGCTCAGTGCTGGCACAAGCAATAAGCAGTTCCTGAGTCGTAACGCCTTGCGCAGGATATAGGCCCTGTACTATAAAATTGCCTTTGGTAATGGTCCCAGTTTTATCCATGATTACTGCCTTAATATTTTCAAAGCTTCTAAAACAATACCACCCTTAAATAAGATGCCTGCCTTAGACCCGGCACCAATACCGGCAAAGAAAGCCAATGGCACGCTGAGCACCAAAGCACAAGGACAGCTAATTACTAAAAATGTGGAGGCTGTATAAATGCCTTGATACCACTGACCATAAATTAGGCCATTTACTAAAACAACCAATACCGCTATAGCTACCACCACCGGAGTGTAGACTCTGGCAAAGCGGGTAATGAAGCGATCAATTTGTGGTTTGGATGCAGCAGCATTTTCCACGGAATTCAAAATCTTGGTAACCATGGATTCTGCCAAAACCTTCTCTACCCTGATTTTCAGCATGGCATTAGTGTTAATGCAGCCGGATAAAACTTCATCACCAAAGCCCTTCTTCACAGGTACCGGTTCACCGGTAAGAGGTGCAGTATCTAAGAAGCTCTCTCCTTCTACTACAATGCTATCCAAAGGAATCCTGTCGCCTGCTCTAACCAGTAGAATATCTCCTACATTAGCATCTTTAGCCGGGATAACTTTAACATCGTCACCAACTACCAGATTCACCACTTCAGGACGCATATCCACTGCGCCCATAATTTGGGAACGACTTTTTTCTACAGCTCGATGTTCAAACAATTCGCCTAAGCGATAAAACAGCATGACACCTACTGCTTCATCATAGGACTTAATGGCAAAAGCACCTACTGTAGCAATGGACATTAAAAAGTTCTCATCCAAAGCGTTGCCTTTAAGAACATTTTTCAAAGCCAGGCCTAAAATGCCATAGCCTAAAATAAGATAGGAAACCAGAAACGTATATAACTGATAATTATCAGCAACCAGCCCGGACCATTCTGCCACCGCATAAATCACAAAGGCAACTATAATTTCCGCTATGGATCTTTGTTCTTCGGACACCTTAGTTAAAATGCCGCCGGATTTTTCTTTATCATCCAGTTCCTTGGCTAAAACCATATTGCCGGTTCTCTCTGTGATTACTACACCATCCTCCAGCTTATCGCAAACCTTTTGGATGTCTGCCTTTAAATGGTTATCGTCAGTAGCTGTAATCTTTAACAGCTTAGTAGTAAAAGAAAGCTGAGCTGTCGTCACGGCAGGCAGTTCATTAATGGCTCTTTCTAATTTTGCTGCGCAGGCAGCACAGTCAATGTTGTCTATGATGTAGGTCTTGCTGACAAACTTAAAGGGGCCTTCACCCGCTCTGGGTATTACTTCCACATTAGAATCAATGGAAGCACAAATTTCCCTGATCGCAGGCAAGAGCTCATCTTGATGCCAGGCAGATAAACGCAGCTGCTTTGTAGCAAAGCTGACCGTAGCATATTTTACGCCCGGTAGTTCCTTGATTTTGTATTCCATTCTGGCAGCACAATTTTCGCTGCTCAGATTATTAATGGTATAAACTCTCTTTACCGCTGCCGCATCCGGCATGTGACAGGTACAATTCTCCAGACTTTCTCCACACACATCACAGTAATGTTCATGAGGATGACAAATGGAGCAATCGCAATTTAAAGCATGGCCCGGTACATGATAACCCGGTTTATGGTGCTGATGTATTTGCTGATGTTCAGCACCGCAGCAGCAACAATCATCTTTATGTTCATGCTCACAGCAATTTACAGCAGACTTTAGTTCTGCATTTTTTTCTTCAGTTAAGTCGCTCATAATCTCTCCTAATTATCCCCCAGAGGGGGTTCATTTACACTTTCATTATATCCCCCTCTAGGGGTTATGTCAATGCAATTAAATTATTGACTTATGGCTCTCGTGTGATATCATAAGTTTAATTGTTAGGAGTCTTAGTAATGAATAACGCTAATAACTTAAATTTCAAAGCAGAAGATCAAGAAGATTTTGCTCATGAGGCCATGCATGTTTCCTTCGTCAGCATCGTCATTAACATTGCGCTCAGCGTTGGTAAACTGTTAGCCGGCATTTTCGGTCATTCGGCAGCCATGGTTTCTGATGCCGTACACTCCGCTTCTGATGTTTTTGCCACCTTCATCGTAATGGCCGGCATTAAGCTTTCAGACCGCAGTGCAGATTTAGACCATCCCTATGGGCACGATAAGATTGAATATATCGCTTCCTTACTGTTAGGTGTAATTTTGGCAGCCATCGGTTTTGGTATTGGTTATGAAGGCATCAAGAATATTGTCACCGGTGAATATCTCCGTGTGCAATTACCTACTCTGATGCCCTTAATTGCCGCCGTAATTTCCATTGTCTCCAAAGAAATCATGTACAGATGGACCATGGTAACGGCAAAAAAAATTAATTCCGGTGCTTTAGTAGCAGATGCCTGGCACCACAGAAGCGATGCTCTCTCTTCCATTGGTTCCTTCGTGGGTATTGCCGGAGCTCGTATAGGTTTTCCCATCATGGATTCCTTAGCTTCCATCATCATTGCCATTATGATTTTAGTGGTAGCTAAATCTATTTTTATGGATGCTACCAACAAGCTTGTGGACCACTCCGGCAATCAGGAAATGATTGCTGCCATGTGCAAGCATGTCAGTCAGCAGGAAGGCGTTCTGGGTATTGATGACATCCGTTCCAGAATGTTTGGCTCTAAGTTCTATGTAGATATTGATATTGCGGCCAATGGCGCTCTTTCCTTATATGAAGCCCATCGCATTGCCCAGCATGTTCATGATACCGTAGAAGCCAATTTCCCAGATGTAAAGCACTGCATGGTACATGTTTCTCCTTACGAAGAACATGCAAAAGATTTATGAAAACAAACATAAAAACGCCTCACCTGTTAGTTTCCTAACAAGTGAGGCATTTTATTTTATCTTATAAGGCCATTTTATAAATAGCCAAGCAATCTGCTTCATGAATAACCTTAGCAGAGCCTAACGCATCATTAGTGGCAATGCTACATTTATGTGCCAGCTCTTCCAGCTGTGCTTCCGTAGGATTAATACCTAGTTCTTTTAAAGAAGTTGGCATCTTGATGGAACGGAAGAATTCTTCCATTTTAGCAATACCTGCCAAAGCAACTGCTTCCTTATCCTCGCTAGGTGCTACTCTCATCACGTTAACAGCAAACTGATAGAACCTGGGCAAACAATCCTTATGGACATAACGTGCCCAGCTGCCCCAGATAGCTGCCAAGCCTGCGCCATGGGTAACATCAAACATGCCGCCGATTTCATGCTCTAATCTATGAGAAGCAAAATCATTGGCTGTATTACCACAACCTGTTAAGCCATTATGGGACAAGCTGCCTGCCCACATGATCTCAGCTCTGGCTGCATAGTTTTGAGGCTCCTTAGCCAAGATGTGAGCCTGTACCATGACAGTACGAATGAGGCCTTCTGCAATGCTATCGGTAATATGCATGCGGTCACCATTCACAAAATATCTTTCCAGTGTATGCATGATGATATCGGTGCAACCACTAGCCGTCTGATAAGCCGGTAAGGTCATGGTCAGCTCCGGATTCATGATGGCAAATTTAGGACGGGCATAGTTAGTGTTACACGCTCTTTTGAGACCGCCTTCTTCCTTGGTAATAACAGAAGAATCGCTCATCTCGCTGCCACTGGCAGCAATGGTGAGAATAACGCCTATCGGCAGACAACATGTTGGCTTTCTTTTGAAATCATAAAAATCCCACACATCTCCGCCATTAGCTACACCGTAGCCAATAGCCTTGGAGGAATCGATGACACTGCCACCGCCTAAGGCCAAAATAAAATCCACGCCATTTTTCTTACACAGCTCTATGCCTTCATAAACAAGGGACAGATGAGGATTTGGCACTACGCCGCCTAACTCTACAAAATCTATATTTGCTTCCTTTAAGACTGTTTTTACCCTATCCAAAAGTCCTGTTCTTTTCACACTGCCACTGCCATAATGCAACAGTACTTTCTTACAGCCATACTCTTTAATCAGCTTGCCAACTTCCAATTCTGTTTCCTTACCAAATACTACTTTGGTAGGAGTAAAATAAGTGAAATTTGCCATACCCAAGCCTCCTTAAAATAACTATGAATTATAAAGCAGTACTGTCTGGTTTTCCAAAATATTTTTTCAAAATTACCGGTATGACAAGAGCAATAAATAACATTCTAAACAACTGATAGGTAAGAATAATAGCTACATTAGCACCTACTGACATACCTGTTAAACACATTTCAGCAATTCCACCCGGCGCCATGGCCAAAAAAGCAGTAATCAAATCAAAGTCATAAAAATGCGCCAGTCCCACAGCATAAATCATGCTAACTGTCAGAATGAAAAAAATACCTGCCATGGTAGCCGGCAAAGTCCTTACCAGCTTTTTAAGCTGTTCCATATTAAGTCCTACACCTACATAGATACCGATGCTGAGCTGGGCTATGATCATTAACCACTCCGGTGGCGAATCCAGCCTGCCAACACTGAGAGCAGCAATAATGGTAACAATGACAGGACCAATCAAGTAAGGCGTAGAAATTTTTATTTTATCGGCCACTAATGCACCTATAATGCAAAAGGGCATGACAAGCCAAAAATTAACACCATCATGGACAGCCAGAGTATTAGCCCCGGAGGAAACCTGAGCTGATAAAACAGTCATCACCAAAAAAGGAATGGAGAGCTCTATGGTCAGCAGTCTTAAGCTTTGATAAACCGTTACCAGGTTAGGATCTACTCTTTTATCTTCATCCAGCATAGCCGTCATTTGGGTAAAACCACCTGGCATGATACCCATTACCAAGGAATGCAAATCCAGATGGACAAATTTAGCCATGACCACAGACACAAAGACACAGGATAGTACGGCCACCAATGTAGCACTGACAATACCTATGCCCTGACTTTTAATTTGCGTCAGTACCTGCACATTAACATAACGCCCAATGCCATAGCCTACTACGATTAAGGCATACATTCGCCACTGTCTTTTCCAGTAGAAACCCTTCACCCTGGCAATCTGCAATATTAAAGTAGCCAAAATCCCTCCCAGAATCCACGGAATAGGAATATGTAGTTTATTAAGAATAAAGCCTATCACAACTGATAGGCTTATTAAATATACTTGTCCCATAATAATTCCTTTCCTATTTCACATACTCCATGATTTTCGTGATTAAATCTTTACGAGTTATATGAGTGGTAGAACTATAAGGAATAACCTGAGTAGGTCCCAGATTTAGCTCTTGCCGAAATAAGGCATCCTGCGTCAAGACCGCACTCTTAGACAGCTTATCTGCTTTGGTCAAGATCATCAGATGAGGACAACCAATGGAAGAAAGCCATTGATGGCACTGAATGTCGCTGTCCATAGGTGCATGACGAATATCAACTAACTGGCACACCAGCCTTAAGTACTCGGAATTCTCCATATATTTGGCAATGAAAGCAGACCATTGTTCCCTGTTATCCTGGGCTGTTTTGGCAAAACCATAGCCAGGTAAATCTACTGCATAAAACTTTTCCCGATAAGTTTCTGCTTCGCTTACACCCTTAGCTGTAAACTCATAAAAGTTAATCGTCTGAGTCTTGCCTGGCGTACTGCTAACCCTGGCCAGCCCTTTTTGGCGGGCCAGAGAATTAAGCAGGGAAGATTTTCCTACGTTACTACGTCCAATGAAAGCCACTTCCGGTAAAAGTTCTGTTGGGTACTGGGTAGCTTTCACTGCTGAGGCTATATACCGACCGGAAATAATATCCCATTGTATTGCTTCCATTTTATTCCTCCAAAGCAAGTCTTGTTACCTGGTCCATATGATCAACAGGAATGAACTTCATACTGTTTCTCACGTTATCAGGCAATTCTCGCAAATCTTGCATATTCTGAGAAGGCAGAATAACCGTTTTAATCTTATATCTATTAGCAGCCAAAACCTTTTCTTTAACGCCGCCAATAGGAAGTACCTTACCTGATAGGGTAATTTCACCGGTCATAGCCAGACCAGGTTTTACCTTGCGGTTGGTCAAAGCTGATTCCATGGCTGTTACCATGGTAATGCCGGCAGAAGGTCCATCCTTAGGAATAGCACCCTCCGGTACATGAATATGAATATCTGTTTTCTCATTGAAATCAGGTTGAAGGCCCAATTTCTTGGCTCTGGATCTGATATAGGTGTAGCCTGCCTGAGCAGACTCCTTCATAACATCACCTAATTGACCGGTAAGCTGAAGCTTGCCCTTGCCTTCGCAAGCCACTACTTCTACCTTTAATACTTCGCCGCCTACGCTAGTCCAAGCCAAGCCGGTGCAAATACCAACCTCGGCCTTAGCCTTCAAATCGCTTTCCAGGAAAGTGATAGGTCCTAATAACTCTACTAAATTCTTAGGACTTACTTTGACGCTCTTGGCCTTACCTTCTACAATCTGACGAGCGGCCTTACGACACAAAGCTGCAATCTTGCGCTCCAAATTACGTACGCCTGCTTCTCTGGTGTAATCACGAATGATATGCTCCAAAGTATGAGGTGCTAAGGAGAAGGTCTTGGGAGTAAGTCCGTTAGCCGTTCTTTCCTTAGGTAATAAATGAAGCTGGGCAATCTTAACCTTTTCTTCGTCAGTATAGCTATTTAGCTCAATTATTTCCATTCTGTCCAAAAGGGCAGGCGGAATGGTTGCTACACTGTTAGCAGTAACAATCCAGAACACGTGGGACATATCGTAAGGATATTCCACAAAGTGATCACTGAAGTGGCAATTCTGTTCAGGGTCCAATACTTCCAAAAGGGCAGAAGCCGGGTCTCCCCTAAAATCAGCATTCATCTTGTCTACTTCATCCAAGAGGAATACAGGATTATTGCTGCCACAGGTTTCCATACCATGAATCAAACGACCGGGCATAGCACCGATATAGGTTCTTCTGTGGCCTCTGATTTCGGCTTCATCGCGGACACCGCCCAAAGAAATTCTGGTAAAATTCTTACCGATGGCACGGGCAATGCTGGCAGCCAAAGAGGTCTTACCAACACCGGGAGGTCCTACCAAGCAAAGAATAGGTCCCTTGTTTTCCTGAGACAAAGCTCTTACTGCCAAATATTCCAAAATACGTTCTTTGACTTTCTTCAGGCCATAGTGATCCTTGTCCAGAATCTCAGCAGCCTTTTTCAGATCAAAATTATCCTTAGTAAATTTATTCCAGGGCAAAGCTAAGATGACATCCAGATAATTATGAATGACCGCACTTTCTGCCATCATAGGAGGCATCTTGTACAAGCGGTCTAATTCCTTATCCAGCTTTTTCACCAAGTCTTCCGGCAAATCCAATTCCTTCATCTTGGCCTTATATTCATCTACCTCGGATTGACGTTCGTCACCTTCGTTTAGTTCCTTGCTGATAGCCTTTAATTGCTCACGCAGATAATATTCCTTTTGGTTCTGCTCAATTTGCTTACGAACCTGTTGAGAAATATTCTTCTCAATGTTGGCAATCTCCAGCTCCTTGCACAAGTAACCATACAGCAAATTAACTCTTTGCTTAACATCAACTGCTTCCAGTACTTTTTCCTTTTCCGTAATATCAATGGATAGGTACCCTGCAATCATATCAGCAATACGACCGGGATCAGGTTGATCCTTAAAGGTTAACAATACTTCTGTAGTAACCTTTTTGCTGGCCAATACCCATTGTTCAAAGGTTTCTACCAGCATACGCTTTAAGGCTTCTACCTCGTTGCTGTGGTCGTTAATATCAGGCAGCACATTAACAATACATTCAAAGTTAACTCCTGCCACATCTTCTATCGTAACAACTTCGGCACGGGTTAAACCTTCAACCAAAACACGCATAGCTCCGTTAGGGAGCTTTAAAAGCTGTTTAATCTCTGCTACCAGGCCATAGGTATATAAATCCTTAGCAGAAGGATCTACTACTTCAGCAAACCGCTGTGTTACCAGAAAAATTTTTCTGGTAGTGTTCATGGCAGTTTCTACGGCTTTAATGGAACGCTCACGTCCCACGTCTAAATTTATGATCATACCCGGAAACACAATCATGCCACGTAAGGGCAAAAGTGGTAATCTCAGGCTGTTATTTTCCATGTTATTCCCCCTCCATTCTTAATGGATATAAAAAGGGAAAAGGCTATCCCTTTTCCCCTTTTCCTTATGCTTTTTTACGATCCAATTCTTCACTTGACAAAAGCAACTTTGGTTCAGTATGTTTGGTTACTACATCGGCTGTTACGATACATTTCTGTACATCCTTGCGGGAAGGAACCTCATACATCACGTTTCTCATAATAGTCTCGATAATAGCTCTCAAGCCTCTGGCACCGGCGTTGCGATTTAGAGCCTCATGAGCGATAGCCTTCAAGGCTCCCTCATCAAAGCTTAATTCTACATCATCCATAGCCAGGAAATGTTCATATTGCTTGGTCAAAGCATTCTTCGGTTCCGTTAAGATACGCACCAAAGCACTTTCATCCAAGGCATCCAAGGTAACTACCACCGGTAATCTTCCTACAAATTCAGGAATCAAACCATACTTCATTAAATCTTCAGGCATTACCTTTTTGAGAACAGCAGCTTGCTCCTGTTCCTTCTTAGTGGGAACATCAGCACCAAAGCCCATGCTCTTCTTACCGATACGACTACCTACGATATTCTCCAGGCCGGAAAAGGCACCGCCACAAATAAAGAGAATATTGGTTGTATCAATTTGAATAAATTCTTGATGAGGATGCTTACGTCCACCTTGAGGCGGAACGCTGGCAATCGTACCTTCCAAAATTTTTAGGAGAGCCTGTTGCACACCTTCACCGGATACATCTCTGGTAATGGAAGGGTTCTCTGATTTACGGGAAATTTTATCGATTTCATCGATATAAATAATACCACGCTCAGCTCTTTCAATATCAAAGTCTGCATTTTGAATCAATCTTAAAAGAATGTTTTCTACATCCTCGCCTACATAGCCTGCCTCTGTTAAAGCAGTAGCATCAGCAATGGCAAAAGGCACTTGCAAAATCTTAGCCAAGGTCTGAGCCAAAAGGGTCTTACCGCTACCGGTAGGTCCCAGCATCAGGATATTGGACTTTTGCAGTTCTACATCCTTTTCTATGTGTTTGGCTTCATAGTTAATGCGTTTATAGTGATTATATACAGCTACAGATAAAGTTTTCTTTGCTTCATCCTGACCGATAACATATTCGTCCAGAATAGCCCTAATCTCTTTAGGTTTAGGTAAGTCTTTAATCAATGCTTCTACCGGTTTGGTTAATTCCTCAGCCAGCATTTCGTTACATAAAGCTATACATTCATCGCAAATGAACACATTATGACCGGCAATAAGTTTTTTTACCTGCCCCTGCTTCTTACCGCAAAAAGAACAGGCATATTTTTCATTTTCATTGTCTGTATCATCGAATTTCATTTGTATTCCCCCTCGATAGCAGATGCTATCAAAACTAATTACAAGGTTTTCGGTTTACTTCTATCCAGAACTTCATCAATCAGACCATAGTCCAGAGCTTCTTTACTAGTTAGGAAATGATCTCTTTCTGTATCTTCTTGAATCTGTTCTGCTGTTTTGCCTGTGTGTTTAGCCAGGATAGTATTCATTTCTTCTCTAATGCGGAGAATCTCTTTAGCATGAATAGCAATATCGGTGGCTTGTCCCTGTGCTCCACCCAAGGGTTGATGAATCATTACCCGAGAGTATGGCAAGGCAAAACGTTTACCCTTTGCTCCTGCTGCCAAAAGCACGGAAGCCATGGAAGCTGCCATGCCAATGCAAATGGTAGAAACATCAGGTTTAATATACTGCATAGTGTCATAAATGGCCAGGCCGGCGCTAACGCTGCCTCCCGGACTGTTAATATAGAGATGAACATCCTTATCAGGATCTTCAGCCTCCAAGAATAACAGCTGAGCTATGATCAAGTTGGCCATATAGTCATCAATTTCACCGGTTACAAAAACAATTCTGTCTTTCAGAAGACGAGAATAAATATCATAAGAACGTTCGCCTCTGCTAGACTGTTCTACAACTATAGGAACGTAAGCCATGTGGCCACCCCATTTCTTATTTCTTTTCTTCTTCAGCCTTAGGAGCTTCTTCAGCCTTAGGTGCTGCAGCGCCCTTAGCATTATCAATGATAATGCGAGCTGCTTTCTTTCTTAATACGTTAGCTAAGAGCAAGCCAATGGTGTTGTTGTCTTTAATGATCTTTTGTACTTCTTGAACAGTAGCACCATGTTGAGCAGCAATAGCAGCCATCTCGTTAACAGCATCTTGCTCAGTAACCTTAACGTCTTCCTTCTTAGCAATGGCATCCAGCACTAAGTCAGCTTTAACATTTTCTAAAGCAATAGGCTTTTGAGATTCTCTTAATTTAGCCATGTCAGAACCGGTGTATTTCAGATACATATCCAGGTTCATCTTGCGGCTTTCCAGATTAAGAGATAATTCCTCAATCATATGGTTGATTCTGTCTTCCACCATGATTTCAGGAACATCAAACTTAGCATTGGCAACAGCCTTCTCAATCAAAGCCTTCTCATAAGCATTTTGAGCTTCATCTTCAGCCATCTTGGTCATGCGTTCTCTGGTTTTAGTCTTGAATTCTTCTACAGTCTTGCTGTCAGAATTTGCTGCTACCAGGGCATCATCAATAGCCGGTAATTCCTTACGTTTTACATCTTGCACATGAACCTTAAATACTGCTGCCTTGCCTGCTAAATCCTTGGAGAAATAATCTGCAGGGAAAGTAACATTAACATCAGTGGAATCTCCGGCCTTCTTACCAATCAATTGTTCTTCAAAGCCGGGAATAAAGCTACCGGAGCCAACTTCCAAGGGATAACCCTTGCCTTCGCCACCGGAGAAAGGTTTGCCGTCAATAGTGCCGGCAAAATCAATAATAGCGAAATCGCCTTTAGCCAGAACTGCGTCTTTAGCTTCTACCATCTTAGCAGCTCTGCTTTGCATGGTTTCTAAAGCGCCATCTACGTCCTTGTCGCTAATTTCTACAGGCTTCTTCTCTACTTCTAAGCCCTTGTATTCGCCTAGTTCAGGTTCCGGCTTTAGAGTAACAGCCAGAGTTAAGTCCATAGGCTCATTTTCCTCAAATTTTTGTTCCTTAATTTGAGGATCGCTAACAGGAATTAACTTCTCGTCAGCAAGTGCTTTTCTATATTGGTCATTAGCTACGATTTCAAAAGCTTCTTGTTTAATAGCTTCCTTACCTACAAAGTTTTCCAAAACCTTGCGGGGAGCCTTGCCTTTTCTAAAACCAGGAATGTTTACCTGATTGCTAATCTTAGTTACTGCACGTGCAAAACCCTTGTTTACTTCAGCAGCTTCAGCATTGATTTTTAGTGTTGCTTCATTACCTTGTCTTTCTACAGAAACGCTCATTAAAAAATCCTCCTTATTTTGCCAACGCAAAATATTTATTTTTCTTCCCGAACTTATTAACGGGTGAAATACCTAAAAAACCGCTTATATATCATACCATAAAGGTGGTATTTTAGCAAATATTCTAGCACTTTCTTTCAATATTATAGAAAAAGTCAAAAACATACTAAAATTCAAAACGGTCAGAATGGGTAAAATACTAGGAAGAACGAGGCTTGCGAGGGAAGCTGGACTTTCCCGGTCCGCTGAACCGAGCAAACGCAAGTTCTGACAACGTAGTTTACCCGTTATGGCCGTTTAATAGGTGGCAAAAGGGACCGCATGAAGCAATCGCTTCATTGCAGTCCCCATATATTGGAGCGGAAAACGAGGCTCGAACTCGCGACCCCAACCTTGGCAAGGTTGTGCTCTACCACTGAGCTACTTCCGCAGGTGAATACGGGTTACATTGTAACCAAAATTCCCCTGCTTGTCAACCTTTAGAACCATATTTTTAGAATTCGCCTAAAACCAGCTGGCTGATATTCTTGGAGTGATCAGACACTCTCTTCATGTTAATCAGTAGTTCCAGCATTACAAAGCCGGTTTCAGGAGTACAAATACCCTGATTCAGCCTGTCAACATGACTCTTACGCATGGCCTTTTGTTTAAGCTTTACCTCATGAGATACAGCCAAAGACTCTTCAGCCAGTTCTCTATCGTCCGTTTCTAGAGCGTGAATAGCTTTGCTGGTAGCAGATAATACCAATGTTTCCAATTCTTTCATTTCCTGCTGAGCTTGAGGAGAAAAACTCATGCCATCTTCCTGCATACTACGAACCCTCTTGGCAATGAGCTGAGCATGGTCGCCAATACGCTCAATATCCGTACATACGTGAAGAAGACCGGTATGTCGGGCAGACATTTCATTAGACATGGTCTTCTCAGATAATTTGGTTAGATACACAGTGATTGCTTCTTCCAGATTATCAATGATAGGTTCATGCTCTAAAACATACGCAATTTCTTTTTTATCATATTTGGTAACGCAATCCAAAGCCTTGGTAATATTCTCCAACGCCAACTCGCCCATTCTGACTACTTCCTTGGTAGCTAGACTCATGGCAATGGCAGGAGTACTTAATACTTCTGTATTAAGGTATTTAGGCTGGAAGGAAATTTCCTCTTCTTCACCGGGCATCAAGGTTTTAACCAATTTGGTGAAGGGAGTAACGAAAGGAGTAAATAAAATAGTATTGATAACGTTAAAGGAAGTATGCGCGTTAGCAATCTGTCTTGCTATATTACCTTCCGGAGAAACCTTCAAGACAAAATCTATGAACTGGGACATGAATAAAATAGCAATCAAGCTGCCGATGAAATTGAACATTACGTGAGATAAGGCTACACGTTTAGCATTCAGATTAACCTGCAGGGCAGCTAAAATAGCAGTAATACAAGTACCAACGTTATCACCTAAAAGCACCGGAATGGCACCTTCCAAAGGAATGATGCCCTGCTCTGCCATAGCCATCAGGATACCGATGGTAGCACCGGAAGATTGAATAACCATGGTCATGGCGGTACCAACCAATAGTCCTAAGAAAGGATGTGTAGCAAATTGGGCTATAAAATCAACCACTTTGGCATTATCACGCAAGGGCGCTACCGAAGCACTCATGTTGTCCATGCCCATAAATAAAATACCAAAGCCTAAAAGAACCTGGCCAATATTCTTAATGGTTCTTTTTCTGCCTACTGCCTTCATGGCAAAGCCAACAGCTAAAACCAAGGGCACGTAGTCAGTCAGCTTAAATGCAATCAACTGAGCTGTCATGGTAGTACCGATATTGGCACCCATTACAATACCAAAAGCTTGTTTTAAAGTTAATAACCCAGCATTAACCAAGCCTACGGTCATAACCGTGGTAGCACTGGAAGACTGAAGTATAGTAGTAACAACAGCACCTAGAAAAATGGCCAGAATAGTTACGCCGGTCATTGCTCCTAAAATCTTCTGCAGTTTTGCTCCTGCAGCTTCCTGCAAACCATCGCCCATGAGCTGCATGCCATACAAGAACATGGCAATGCCGCCTAAAAACATAAAGAAATGTATGAGCATATTAAATCCTCCGCAAATTGTCCTATTATGTATTATACCATAATATGACAATTTTGTTACAAAATATTAATACTCAAAAAAAAGACACACCCTCAAGGGGTGTGTCTTTAATTTTGAAACTATTCTTCTTCAGACAATTTCTTGTAACCAGCCAGACGCTCGGTAGCATCTTTCTTTGTCTTTGCAAACAAAGCTTCTGCAGTATCCGGGAAGGCCTTAACAAGGGAAGCATAACGTACTTCGCCCTTTAAGAATTCTTCAAAGTCAGCAGTAGGTGCTTTGCTATCCAGGAAGAAGGACTTCTTGCCAGCTTCTTTCAAAGCCGGGTTGTAACGGTAGTTAGCCCAGTAGCCGCACTCTACAGCGCGTTTGGACTCTAATTGAGCATGTCCCATACCCAACTTAATACCGTGGTTAATACAAGGAGCATAGCAGATAATCAAGGAAGGACCATGGTAAGCTTCAGCTTCGGTAATAGCCTTCAAAACTTGGTTCTTGTCTGCGCCCATATTAACTTGAGCTACATATACATAACCATAGGTCATAGCCATCATGCCCAGGTCTTTCTTCTTGGTCTTCTTGCCGCTTGCTGCGAACTTAGCAATAGCTGCGGTAGGAGTGGATTTAGAGGATTGCCCACCGGTATTGGAATATACTTCAGTATCAAATACCATAATGTTAACATCAGCACCGCTAGCGAGAACGTGGTCTACTCCGCCGTAACCGATATCATAGGACCAGCCATCACCACCGAAGATCCAATGAGAACGTTTAACAAAGAATTGTTTGTTGTCATAGATTTCTTCAAGAGCAGCGTTGCCTGCTTTTTCTTTTGCTAACAAAGCTTCCAGCTTTTCAGCGCGAGCACGTGTGCCTTCGCCATTTAACATGTTAGCTAGCCAATCTTCCATAGCAGCTTTCATATCTGCGCTTACTTTGCCATCAGCAATAACAGCTTTAATCTTGCCAGCTAAACGCTCACGAGATTGTTCAACACCCAAGAACATGCCTAAGCCGTACTCAGCGTTATCTTCGAACAGGGAGTTAGCCCAAGAAGGACCATGACCCTTATGGTTCTTAGTATAAGGCATTGCAGGAGCACTAGCACCCCAAATGGAGGAGCAACCGGTAGCATTGGCAATCATCATACGATCACCAAACAATTGAGTTACCAATTTAGCATAAGGAGTTTCACCGCAACCAGCGCATGCGCCGGAGAATTCTAGTAAGGGTTGCTCGAATTGGCTGCCCTTAACAGTATTCTTGTTCATCGGATTATCTTTAGGTGTTACTTTGTTAACTGCATAGTCCCAAACTTCTTGTAGAGGCATTTGGGTGTCCAGCTTCTTCATTTCCAGAGCTTTTACTGGGCAGATATCTGCGCAGTTGCCGCAGCCGGAGCAATCCAAAGGAGAAACAGCCATGCGGAATTTAAGACCTTTAGCGCCGGTAGCATCCTTAGCTTCAAAGCCTTTAGGAGCCTTAGCCACTTCGTCTTCAGTTGCTAAAATAGGACGAATAGCAGCATGTGGGCAAACCATTGCGCATTGGTTACATTGAATACATTTAGAAATTTGCCATTCCGGAACATCTATAGCAATACCGCGTTTTTCATAAGCAGCAGTGCCGGATGGGAATGTGCCAGTCAGCTTGACCCATCAGCTTGCTGATAGGAAGCTTGTCGCCTTCTTGCATGTTCATAGGAGTCAGGATTTCATCAACCCATTGGTTACCTGTCTTCGGATGAAGTTCTTCATCTTTAGCTTGTGCCCAAGCAGCAGGAACTTCTACCTTCTTGATAGCTCCGATACCTTGGTCAACAGCTGCATAGTTCATATCCAGCACTTTTTGGCCCTTCTTGCCATAGGAGTGCTCAATAGCACCCTTCAAATACTTCACAGCATCCTCAACAGGGATAATGCCGGTCAGTTTGAAGAAAGCAGCTTGCATGATCATGTTGATACGACCAGCCCAGGCCAATGCCTTCAGCAATCTTAACAGCATCCAAAGTATAGAAGTTGATCTTGTGTTCAGCTAAATAACGTCTTAGTTGTCCGGGTAGTTCTTTCTCTAATTCTTTTTCATCCCATGGGCAGTTCAGTAGGAAGGTGCCGCCGTCTTTCAGACCTGCGGTAACATCATACTTGCGAACATAAGAAGTGTTATGCACTGCTACATAGTCAGCAAAGTTGATAAGATAAGGAGCTCTGATAGGAGTATGACCAAAACGTAAGTGAGAAATGGTAATACCGCCGGATTTCTTGGAGTCATAAGCGAAATAACCTTGAGCATACATATCAGTGTTATCGCCAATGATCTTAATAGCGCTCTTAGTTAGCACCAACAGTACCATCAGAACCTAAGCCCCAGAACTTGCAGCTTGTGGTTCCCTTAGGAGTGGTGTCAAGAGTCTTAGTGGTATAGGAAGAGAATGACCGGTAACATCATCAATAATGCCAACGGTGAAACCATTCTTAGGTTCAGCAGCAGCAAGGTTATCAAACACAGCAAGAACTTCGCTGGGATATAGTTCCTTGGAGCCTAAGCCATAACGACCACCAATAATCATAGGTTTGTTAGCAACATCATAGTAAACGTCACGAACATCCAAATACAAAGCTTCGCCGGTAGCGCCAGCTTCCTTGCTTCTATCCATAACAGCAATTCTCTTAACAGTCTTAGGCATAGCTGCCAGAAATGTTTAGCAGAGAACGGACGATAGAGGTGAACGTTCAATACGCCGACCTTCTCGCCTTTTTCAACCTAATTTCTCAACAACGGTTTCAGTAGTAACAGCACCGCTGCCCATAATAATAACAACATTTCTCAGCATCCGGAGCAGCCGGTGTAATTGAACAACTTGTAATCACGGACCGGTCAATTTGCTGATTTCCTTCATATAGCCATCTACGATTTCAGGAAGTGCTTCGTAGTATTTGTTTACTGCTTCACGAGTCTGGAAGAAAATATCCGGGTTTTGAGCAGTACCACGTACTTACAGGGTTATCAGGATTTAAAGCCACGTTTACGGAAAGCATTAACTGCATCCATATCAACAATCTTAGCCAATTCATCATAGTCTAGGAGTTCAATCTTTTGAATTTCATGAGAGGTACGGAAACCATCAAAGAAATTCAAGAAAGGAACACGGCCCTTAATTGCGGACAAGTGAGATACTGCAGACAAATCCATAACTTCTTGTACACTGCTTTCAGCCAACATAGCAAAACCGGTTTGACGGCAAGCCATAACGTCGGTGTGATCGCCGAAAATATTCAAGGAGCTAGCTGCAACTGCTCTAGCAGATACTTGGAACACACCCGGTAACAATTCGCCGGCAATCTTATACATGTTAGGGATCATCAGTAGCAAGCCCTGAGAAGCTGTATAGGTTGTGGTCAAAGCGCCGGAAGACAGAGATCCGTGCACAGCACCGGAAGCACCTGCTTCTGATTGCATTTCCATAATCTTAACAGTTTGCCCAAAGATGTTCTTTTTCCCTTGGGAAGCCCATTCATCACTTACTTCTGCCATAGGAGAAGAAGGGGTGAATCGGGTAGATTGCTGCAACATCAGGTAAACGCATATGATGTATACGCGGCAGCGGTGTTACCATCCATCGTCTTCATTTTTTTCATTTTACAAAGCCCCACTTTCTAAAATAGAAATAACAAATCTGGATATGTAAATATCCGTTTGACAAGATAAGTATATACCAATTTTCCCATAAAGTAAAACTTAATTTTTCGTTTTTACACACAATTCGCAGATATAATACAAAGTACAAAATTGTCCTAACAATTATTGATAAAAACTTGTTTTTTTGCCTATTTTTTGTTAAACTGTTCATGTCCCTGGGGGTGCGTAAGCTGAGAAACCTTTTAGGTTAACCCCTTGAACCTGATACGGTTAATACCGTCGGAGGAAAGTGGCGAAAACATCATCTTGTAAACCGCTTTCTGTTTAACAGAAAGCGGTATTTTTATTTTAGGAGGCTATTTCATGCAAACACAAATGCAAGCAGCAAAAAAAGGCACTATCACTAAAGCAATGCGAGTAGTAGCAAAGCAGGAGCATCTGCCTGCCGAGTTAATCAGAGACCGGGTGGCAGAAGGAACTATCGCCATTTGTGCCAACATTAACCACAAAAAGTTGATACCTCGTGGCGTAGGCAAGGGTCTTACCACCAAGGTTAACGCCAATATTGGTACCTCTTCAGCTTATCCTGATCCTAAACCGGAGCTGGCCAAGCTAAAGGCTGCCATTGATGCCGGTGCTGATGCGGTAATGGATTTATCCACCGGTAATAATATTGACAAGTCCAGACGAGCAACCCTAGCCGCTTCTACCATCATGGTAGGTACCGTTCCCATTTACCAGGCTACCGTTCATGCCATTAAAACCCATGGCAAGGTAGTAGACATGACAGAAGAAGATATTCTTAAAACCATTGAAGAACAAGCCAAAGACGGTGCTGATTTTATGACCATGCACTGTGGCATTACCCAAAAGGCTTTGCAGACCTTAACCTACGAAGGCAGGATCATGGACATCGTCAGTCGCGGTGGTTCTTTTATCGCCGGCTGGATGCTCCACAATGGTAAGGAAAATCCTTTCTATGCTTACTACGATGAAATTTTGGATATTTGTTGCTAAGTATGATGTAACCATCAGTTTAGGCGATGGTCTTCGTCCCGGTTGTCTGGCTGATGCTACCGACAGAGCTCAGATTCAGGAGCTTTTAACCTTAGGAGAATTAACCCAAAGAGCTTGGGACCGTGGCGTACAAGTTATGGTAGAAGGCCCGGGCACGTTCCCTTTAATCAGATTGCTACCAATATGCAATTGCAGAAACGTTTGTGCCATGGTGCCCCCTTCTATGTTTTAGGACCTTTGGTAACAGATGTAGCTCCCGGCTATGATCATATTACTTCTGCCATCGGTGGTACCTTGGCAGCTACCAGTGGTGCTGATTTTCTTTGCTATGTAACTCCTGCCGAGCACTTAGGTTTGCCTGATATAGACGATGTAAGAGAAGGCGTTATTGCCACCCGTATTGCCGGTCATGCTGCCGATATTGTTAAGGGCGTTCCCGGTGCTCTGGAGTGGGATATGAAAATGGCCAAGGCACGTAAGGCTCTTGATTGGAATAAACAATTAGAGCTGGCCATTGATCCGGTAAAAGCCAAAAAAATTCCGCATGGCCAAAAACAAGAGCAGTGATGAATACTGCTCCATGTGCGGCGACTACTGTGCAGTTAAGATTGCCGGTGAGTACTTAGATGAAGCCAAGAGAAAAGCTCATCGTATTGCCAAAGCTAAAACTAAAAGCAGAAATAAAAAAAAAGGAACAGCAGAAATGCTGTTCCTTTTTTAACATTAATTACAAGCCAGCTAAGATAGTATCATAAATTTTTTGGGAAAGTGCTACCGCTTCATTAACTTGTTGAGTTCCTTTGTCCTTTTTATCTTTAACAAATTCTTCATCCTTGATGCCACCGATATTAATAAGCACGTTAAGCCACGCTCCCCTTACCGCAGCACCAAGATTAAGTGCTGCAACGCCAATATCACTGGAGGCGCTTTGATTGCTTTTGCCAACAATTGTTTCTATGGCTTGCAAAGCTTCCAAGCTATAGCCTAGCATCTCCATGGGGATCTTGGTACAAACCTTTAATGCTTCTTGCATAGCTGCGCGACGAGCGGCTTTCTCTTCTTCGGTGTTTTTGGGCATAGCAAAAACACGAGTCATAACGCCAAATGTTTCCGTATCCTCATCCATAGCCTGCAAAAACTTGTTTTTCAAATCCTGCAATTTAGTACTGGCAGCTTTATTGATTTCTTCATATTCCGCATACTTGGTTTTGCCAATGGTAAGAGCACAAACCATTGCGCCCAGGCCACAACCTTGAGCACCGGCTAAAGCCGCTGCACTACCGCCTCCCGGGGCTGGGGCATCACTTGCTAAGAGATTGATGAATTCTTGAGTTTGCATTTCTGTCAGTTTCATTTTTTTCTCCTCCCGTTTTATCTTTCCAGAAACTTCTAACGCTTACATTGTAACATATAACCGCTTTTTCTCCTAAAGCATTTCAACAAAGCAGGATGGGCTTACACTCCATTAATAATTTCCTAATTTTCTGAAAATTCTATACAATTATAACGCTAAATGTGTTAAAATATGAATTAAGTAAGAAATATTATCCTTACTTAAATAATAAAAAGAGGTGTTGCAAATGGGGAAATTTTTAGTTAAAAAAGCAAAGGGTGGAGTAATGTTCAACTTGGTAGCTGGCAATGGCGAAGTAATTGCTACTTCCGAAATCTACAAGACATTAGCTTCCTGCAAGAAGGGTATTGCTAGCGTACAAAAGAATGCCGCTTCCGGAATTGAAGATTTAACCGAAAAAGGCAAAGAAATTAGCAACCCCAAATTCCAAGTTTACAAAGACAAAAAAGGTCAATTCCGTTTCCGTCTAAAAGCTGCTAACGGACAAATCATTGCTGTGGGCGAAGCTTACAAAGAAAAAGAAGCTTGCGTAAATGGCATTGCCAGCATTAAAAAGAATGCTCCTAAAGCTGCTATTGAAGAAGCAAAATAAAATATAGGTAAAACAAGGTAGGGTTTCCCCTACCTTGTTTTTTTTGCCATTTACTGTTTTAGTTTAATTACGCTTCTACATGAATTGAGCAAGAATAATGGCGCAAATAGCTATAGGGGTATTGAAGAGAATGCCTGTGGGAACACAGGTATCCCAAATATGATTGTGCTGCCCGTCGGCATTAAGGCCGGAGGTTGGTCCCAGTGTAGTATCAGAAGCAGGTGAACCTGCATCTCCCAAGGCTGCCGCTGCCGCAATCAGCATAGCGCAGCCTAAATGAGTAAAGCCCATTCTGGCACAAACCGGCACAAACAAGGTAGCAATAACCGGAATAGTGCTAAAGGAAGAACCTATACCAATAGTAACAATGAGACCTATAATCATCATCATGATAGCGGCCATGATCTTGGAATTACCTACCATGGCTACAGAGGCTTCTACTAGCTGATTGACACCACCGGTAGCTTTAATTACTTCTGCATACCCTGCTGCTACCAGCATGACAAAACCAATAAAGCCCATAATACAAACGCCATTATTGGCGATGGCATCAAAATCATCTAATTTAATAGCTCTGCCTAAGACCATCACGATAATGCCACTTAAAGCTCCCAGCGGTAAAGAATCTGTGTAGAGATTAATGGCTAGGACCATGAAGGCAGCAAACAAGGTAATCCAATGCACTAGTAGCATCGTATCCTGCGGCTCATCCTGAATTATCTGTCCCGGGATGGGTAGATTCTTATATACTCTATCTTTCCTGAATATAAACCAGCCAACAACTAAACCGACAATCATGGAAAGACCTATGGGCCAGGTTCCCTTCCAAACATCGGCAGTAGCTATGTAAATACCATTAGCCTCCATATGCTTGGCAATAAGGCCATGAAAAATCAGGCCAAATCCAAAAGGCAGGGAAATATAAGGTGCCTTCAGTCCGAAGGCTAGTGAGCAGGCCACTGCCCTTCTATCTAGCTGCATGTCATTCATCATACTCAAGAGAGGCGGTATTAAGATGGGAATGAAAGCAATATGTACCGGAATGACATTTTGGGAACAACAGGCTACTACGGCTAAAATCGTGAGCAGCATTAATTTTCTGCCCCGTACCAGTTTTTCAATCTTGTGAGACAGAATTTCTGTAATGCCGGTGTTAGCCATAGCAGAAGCTAAGATACCTAGCAAGACATAGCTAATGGCAGTTTCGGAATTGCCTCCCATACCATTGACAAGAATATTCATACATTTGAGCAAGTTCATACCGGACATTACGCCTGCCAAAAGTGCTGATAACAAAAGGGCAATTAAAACATTGATTTTCTTGAGACATAGGACTACCAATACTACTACGGATACTAATACAGGATTCATTAATATGTTCATTGGCTCATCTCCCTTTTTACTGTGCATGGTCTGCAAGTATTTTTAAGTTTATGCTAAGGGTCCCACCACTTCTTCCACTGCTTGCAAAGGCTTACCTTCCAAAATCAAATTTTCACACTTAACAAATTCCGGTCGCATTAAGATGTCTTCATCCACGGCCGGCACACCCGCTTCTCTCACGCATTTATACACGGCAGTTGCTGCCTGGCTGATTTTCTCTTCACCACGTAGATACAAGGCCTGACAAACGCCAAATAATTCTATAGCTTGTACAGCCCTGGTATTATCTACAATCATTCTGGCGGTACGAGCAGAAGTTGTTCCCATGGAAACATGATCCTCCTGATTAGCAGAAGAAGGAATGGAATCAACAGAAGCAGGATGAGCATAAATTTTATTTTCCGAAACTAAAGATGCCGCAGCATATTGGGCAATCATAAAGCCACTATTAAGGCCGCCTTTTTTGCAAAGGAAAGCAGGCAGACCATAATTCAAAGTAGGATTAACTAATCTTTCCAGACGGCGTTCCGAAACATCAGCCAGCTCTGCTACTGCTATGCCCAAAGTATCTAAAGCAATAGCTACCGGCTCGCCATGAAAATTGCCACCGGAAATAACCTCATCCTCATCAGGAAAAACAAGGGGATTATCTGTAGAGGCATTTATTTCTCTACTCAGCACTCCTTCTACATAGGTAAGTGCTTCCCTTATGCCGCCATGAATCTGTGGCGTACAGCGTACAGAATAAGCATCCTGTACTTTTACGATAGCAGGATTGGGATTTTCCTCTAGGGTCAACTTGGATCCTGCTGTTAATTTTCTTAAATTGGCCGCAGAAGCAATTTGCCCCTTATGGCCACGAACCTGCTGAATTTTAGGATCGAAGGCTTTGCGAATCCCTAGCTGGGCCTCGCAAACCATGGCTGCCAAAACATCACCCATCTTAGCCATTTGCATAGCATCATAGTAGGCTAATACTCCAAAAGCACACATCGCCTGGGTACCATTAATCAAAGCTAAGCCTTCCTTAGATTCTAATTCTATGATGGGCAGGCCTGCCTTTGTCATGGCTTCCCGTCCATCCATCAGTTCTCCCTTGTAGTAGCCCTTGCCTACACCAATCATGGGCTGCACCATATGAGCCAAAAGGGCTAAATCTCCGGATGCTCCCAGAGAACCCTTTTCCGGAATAAATGGCGTTACACCACGATTAAGCATATCCACCATAAGCTGAACAGTGGAAAGCTTGAGCCCACTGTTTCCTTTGGAAACAGAATTAATTCTTAAGAGCAACATAGCTCTTGCTACTTCGAGGGGCATGGGGTTTCCCATTCCACAGGAATGAGAAATAATAAGATTATGTTGTAAGGTTCTAGCGTTTTTAGGAGAAACAAATACCTTTGGAATTCACCGAAACCGGTAGTTAAACCGTAAATTACTTCACCTTTGGCCAGTTTTTCTTCTACATAGGCGCGGGCCTTTTGTATGGCATGTTGGGCTTCTTCTGCTAGTGCGACTGTGTCGCTGTAACGTGCTACTTGTACTACTTCTTCTATTGTCAGATCTTTTCCGGTTATTATTACCATGGTAATATCCTTTCCAGTCTTGGCTGCAGGTACTTTTTCCGGCTCAACCGCTTTCCCTGTTCAGCTTCTACAGACCATTAAAATAGTATCTTCATCTCTAAAGTTCTACCCTAATGACAAAATAGCTGTTTGTTTTGTACTGCCTGTCAGCAATAATTTGTTACTACTATGGAACCTTGTTTAAGTACGGTGGACGCCAGGTTGTCACCGAACCGATAAAACAAATTATCCAGATTAGGCGCATCCCAAATAACCAGATCACCCATCTTGCCTTGTTCTAAGGTGCCGATAGTTTCAGCTTTGCCTATGGCTGCCGCACTGTTCAGCGTAACAGCGGTTAAACATTCCGCCGGCGTCATGCCATATTGTAACAGCCTATATGCATGGCCAGCTGCAAAGAACTACAGGGGCAAGAGCCCGGATTAAAATCACTACCAAAGGCTACCGGTACTTCTTGTCGAATCATCTCTCTGGCCGGTGCATAAGTTGCATCCAAATAAAATGATGTACCGGGCAAAAGGCAGGCAATAGTTCCATTGCTGCGCAGGGCAGCAATACCACGTGCATCTGTTTTAATCAAATGCTCACAGCTAACTGCGCCCATTTTTGCCGCCAGCTCCGTGCCGCCTAAAGCAACTATCTCATCGCAATGACATTTCAAGCCTAAGCCGGCTTCTTTACCGGCTCGGAGGATTTGTTGGCATTCTGCCACCGTAAAAGCTCCCTGCTCGCAAAAAGCATCTAGGTAAGCAGCTAATTTTTTTTGCACTACCTGAGGCAAAACATTTTCAGTTACCAGCTTGATATAAGCTTCCCTGTTATTTTGATATTCCGGTGGTAAGGCATGAGCTCCCAGGAAGGTGGGAACAATGGTTACCACTTCCTCTTCCTGCAGTTCCTTGATTATTTCCAGTAGCTTAAGCTCTGTAGTCACATCAAGACCATAACCTGATTTTGCTTCTAAGGTAGTTACGCCTTGCTTAAGCATCCTGTTTAAAATCTTTTTAGCTTTAGCCTTAAGCTGCTCTTTCTCAGCTAGTCTGGTAGCCTTCACGGTAGAGAGTATTCCTCCGCCCTGAGCCAAGATTTCCAAATAAGAAACCTTGTTTAGCTTAGGGAGAAGTTCTTTTTCCCGCCAGCCTCCAAATACCAAGTGGGTATGGGCATCTACCAGTCCCGGAGTTACCAGCTTGTTTTTGGCATTAATAGTTAGTTCAGCAGAAGGTGTAGGCACTGTGCAATCACCGACGCTAACAATTCTGTCATCCTCCATCAGCAGCCAGGCCTTTTCCAGTATCTGAATCTGACCCTGCTGTGTCCCACCTTGTGCTGTACGACCCAAGGGCGTTGCCAGCATTCCTATATTGCTTACTAATATTTTCATTCTGGCCTCCTCACTACATACGGCTTAAGATTTTTCTACTTCCTCAAGAGCAGCCTTGACAACATCATCTGCTGCCACATAGGGTAAGGTAATATGATCTGTACTCTGAAATTGCTTGTTATAGGCGATTGCTGTTGTCATGGCATTGGCATTTCTTGCCCAGCTTCTTCTGGAAACCCCTACCATCACATCCCAGGGAATTGCTGCACGCAAAATCGTGTCCACTCTTTCCGAGCCATCCAGTACCATGCCAAAGCCACCATTAATGGCTTTGCCAATACCCGTTCCGCCGCCATTGTGCAGTGCTACCAGACTCATGCCTCTGGCACAATTGCCGCCAAAGCACTGGGTTGCCATATCTGCCATGATGTTGGAACCATCCTTGATATTAGAGGTTTCTCTAAAGGGTGAATCCGTGCCACCGGTATCGTGATGATCCCTGCCCAGCATTACCGGTCCGATTTCTCCTAAGCGCACCAGCTCATTAAAGCGCAAAGCAATCTTTAATCTGCCTAAGGCATCCTGATATAAAATACGGCACTTGGTACCTACCACCAGCTTATTTTTTTTAGCATCTCTCACCCACAGCCAATTATCCCTATCCTGATAGCTTCTGTGTGGATTAATTAGTGCCATCGCTGCCTGGTCCGTCTTGTCCAGGTCCTCTTCCCGTCCGGAGAGACAGCACCATCTAAAAGGACCATAGCCATAATCAAATAAGCAAGGTCCTAAAATATCTTCTACATACGAAGGAAAAATAAAACCATCTAAATCATTTTCGCCATTTTTACAAATGCTTTTGACACCGCTATCATAAACAGCTTTTAAGAAGCTATTGCCATAATCAAAGAAATAGGTTCCCTTCTCATGCAATTTACAAATACAGTCGTAATGTATGTGCAAGGTTTCATCAACCAAAGTTTTAAATTTATTGGGTTCCTGCTCCAGCATGGTAGTTCTTTCCTCAAAGCTAAGTCCTTGAGGGCAATAGCCCCCATCATAAGGAACATGACAAGAAGTTTGATCAGAAAGTAAGTCCACCTGAATATTGTGACTAATGATATATTCCAGCAGGTCAACTATGTTGCCATGATATGCGATGGCATAGGGTAGCTGGGCAGCTAGCTTTTTTCTGGCTAGTCTTATTGCCTCCTGACAAGTGCTAACTACCTCGCTTACCCAGCCTTGTTCGTAGCGAGTTTGTATCCTGGAACCATCCACTTCAGCAATAATAGCTACCGCTCCTGCAATAATGGCAGCCTTGCCCTGAGCTCCGCTCATACCGCCCAGCCCTGAGAAACAAAAAGCTTGCCTGTTAAGTCCTTATCTCTGGGAATGCCCAGCTTCAGTCTGCCGGCATTAAGCAAGGTGTTAAAAGTACCATGCACTATACCCTGTGGTCCGATATACATCCAACCGCCTGCTGTCATTTGGCCGTAATTGGCCACTCCCAATGCTGCCGCCCTATTGAAACTGTCATTGGTATCAAACATGCCCACCATTAAAGCGTTGGTAGTAATCACCCGTGGGGACATTTTATGAGAACGAAACAATCCCAAAGGATGTCCGCTCATCATTACCAAGTGTCTGTTCATCTGTCATAGCCTCCAGATATTTTTTGATGAGCCTATACTGCATCCAGTTTTGGCAAACCTGTCCTGTTTCCCCATAGGTAACTAATTCGTAGGGATAAAGCGCTATCTCAAAATCCAGATTGTTATCAATCATTACCTGCATGGCCTTACCGGCTAAACAATTGCCTTGATAGTTGGAAATTGGCAACCCCTTTAATTGCCCTTGCGGCCTAAATCTGTAGCCATAAATACGTCCCGTTGCTTCTAGTTCCCTGGCAAATTCCAAAGCCATCTGACCATGATGATCCGGATGGATATAACGCAGGGCATTTTTAATGGCCAGTGCTTTCTCTGCTTGGCTTAGCTGTCCCTCCCTCTTAGGAGCTCTGCGTATCCCCTCCTGAAAGGATGGATAGGCAGGAAGTTCGTAGTCCAATTTAATGGTCATGGCTTGATCTACGTTGTTTTGTTGCATGAACTGTTCCTCCTTTACTTTCCTCATCTTGTCTGTGCTATGTCTTTTGCATTTACATTGTAGTATAGGAACAGGTATAATACTAATATCACTTTTGCATTGTATATATACAAAATAGGTATAGCTAACAGGAGGTTCCCATGCTCTTCAAACAGTTATTGTATTTCACTACCGTGGCAGAAACACTGAACATTTCCGCTGCAGCTAACAAGCTGTTTGTTTCTCAGCCACCCATTAGCAGGCAAATAATGCTGCTGGAAAAAGAACTAGGTGTACAATTATTTATTCGCAAAAGCAGAGGCTTGGAATTAACAGATCCCGGTCTGATTCTCTACCGGCAAACCAAAGATCTTTTTGCTAACCTTGATGCCATTGCCAACAATGTTAAGGACCAGGCTGCTAGTTTTAGAGGCACTCTAAAGCTTGGCTCCATTTATTCCGGACTGCCCTTTTTTGATAAAAAAAATTAATGTTTTTAAACACAAATATCCGGAAGTACAGGTTCGTATTCAGACAGATACTCCTGATGTTTTGTTGCAGAAATTAGAAACAGGACAGTTGAGTGCCATTTTTCTGCGCAATTTTATCAGCTCTGCTTCTCATTTTTCTGAGCTCACTGTTGCCAATGATCCACTACGCCTGCTACTGCACAAGTCTCTGGATCCTGATCCGCACCACGCCACCATTAAGTACAGCGATTTAAAGAAATTACCGATTTGTACTTTACGTCCTGACGACATTTGGAAATATAGCGAGCTTTTTCTGGATGAATGTCGCAAAAAAAAGATTGCCTTAAACATTGCTTTTGAGTGCAATGACACACCCAGCATCATGCAGCTGGTCAGCAGCGGTTTAGTTGCAGCCTGCCTGCCCATCACTCTTCTGGATACTCTGGGAGCTCGAAATAATGTTTGTGCCAAAAAAATTCCCGGTCTTAATCTTACCAGTCCCTTAGCCATGATTTATGATAATTCCGCTTATCTGCCTACCTGCATGCGTTTATTTATCCGACTTATCAGAAGCGATATACCCTGTCCTCCCTTAAGCAAACAACAATTTGAATAGACGGAGTGGGACAAAGGGACGCGTCCGCTGTCCCACTCCGTCTTTCCACAAGCACAAAAAAAATCTGCTTGCGAAAATTTCGCAAGCAGATTTTTATTTTACGCTAAACTTTAGAACAAGCCTGTAATCTTACCATCTTCATCTACATCAATTTTCTCAGCAGCCGGTACCTTGGGAAGTCCGGGCATGGTCATGATATCGCCGGTTAGAGCAACAATAAAGCCTGCTCCTGCACTGACCTTCAGGTTACGTACCGTTACGGTAAAGCCTTTAGGTGCTCCCAATAAAGCAGGGTTATCAGAGAAGCTGTACTGTGTCTTGGCCATGCAGATAGGCATATTGCCAAAGCCCAGTGCTGTTAATTGTTCCATTTGCTTTCTAGCCTTCGGTAACAGCTTCACACCATCAGCATGATATACCTTGGTGCAAATATCATTTAATTTTTCTTCGATAGTCTTATCTAATTCATAGGAATAAGTAAAGTCATTAGGCAATTCGCACAGACGTACGACTTCCTTGGCAAGAGCAATACCGCCCTCGCCACCCTTAGCCCATACTTCGCTAAGTGCTACATTAACGCCCAGCTCCTTTACATTTTTCTTCTACCAATGTCAAGCTCTGCTTTGGTGTCAGTGGGGAAAGCATTGATAGCAACAACACAAGGCAGCTTATATACCTTGGTAATATTTTCTACATGTTGCAGCAAATTAGGCAAACCTTTTTCCAGTGCTGCCAAATTCTCTTTGTTCAAATCTGCTTTAGCAACTCCGCCGTGATGCTTAAGAGCGCGGACAGTAGCAACCATGACTACAGCAGAAGGTTTCAGTCCTGCCATACGGCATTTAATATCCAAGAATTTCTCTGCACCCAGGTCAGCACCGAATCCTGCTTCCGTAATGGCATAATCGCCCATCTTTAAAGCAAGTCTTGTTGCCATTATGGAGTTGCAACCATGAGCTATGTTAGCAAATGGTCCGCCGTGAATAAAAGCAGGTGTGTGTTCCAGAGTTTGTACCAGGTTAGGTTTAATGGCATCCTTAAGCAGTGCTGTCATAGCACCGGCAGCTTTGAGTTCTCCTGCTGTAACCGGTTTGTCATCATAGGTATAACCAACAATGATACGGCTTAATCTTGCCTTTAAATCCTTTATGTCAGTAGCCAGGCAGAACACTGCCATGATTTCAGAAGCAACGGTAATATCAAAGCCATCTTCTCTGGGAGTACCATTAGGCTTGCCACCCAGACCATCTACGATATTACGCAGTTGACGGTCGTTCATATCTACAGCACGTTTCCAGGTAATCTTTCTGGTATCAATGTGCAGACTATTGCCTTGGTGAATATGGTTATCCAGCATAGCAGCCAACAAATTGTTAGCAGCACCGATAGCATGGAAGTCACCGGTAAAATGCAAGTTAATATCTTCCATAGGAATTACTTGGGCATAGCCGCCGCCTGCAGCGCCGCCCTTTACACCAAAGACAGGTCCCAGGGATGGTTCACGCAATGCCACTACACCGTTCTTGCCAATCTTACGCATACCATCTGCCAAGCCAACAGTTGTGGTGGTCTTGCCTTCTCCGGCAGGAGTAGGAGTAATGGCCGTAACCAACACCAGCTTGCCATCCGGTTTGTTAATGTCTTTCAATAACTTTAGATCAAGTTTTGCTTTATACTTGCCATATTGTTCAATATAGTCCTCGCCAATACCGCAAGATTTAGCAATTTTAGTAATAAGTTCCGGAGTGGCCTCTTGAGCAATTTGAATATCAGATTTAATTTCCATTGTTCATCCTCTTTTCTTCGCTTTATTGTTCTAACAGAAAAAGCACTTACAAACACATGATTATTCTAGCACTTTTTTCTGCACTAAACTAATAGCAAAAATATATATCGGCTATGCCAAAAAGCTATAGCATTTATTTCTTTATTAATACCATGGACAAATCATTAACATTAGTACCGGTAGCACCTGTGATCAATAGCCCACCAGAAGCCTTTAAGGCTTCATAAGCATTATTATCCGCCAAAACAGCATCTATCTTTATGCCCTTTTCAGCCAAGATTTTTTCAGTAGTACCATCTACATAGCCACCTGCTGCATCAGTAGGTCCATCTGTACCATCGCTGCCGAAGGAGAATACTGCTACATTTTCCAGTCCGGCAATTTTTTTAGCTGCGGCAATGGCCATTTCCTGATTGCGTCCACCCTTGCCCTTACCAATTAGCTTAACAATGGTTTCGCCGCCGGCTAAGAAAGCTACGGTTTCTGTTCCCTTGCTGTAGTAAGCAGCTATGGAACCTAAGAAACTACCGGCATCCTTAGCTTCGCAGGTTAAGCTATCTGTTAAGACGATTGGTTTATAGCCTTTCTCTTGAGCAGCTGCAGCACCTGCCTTGCACAACTCTCTCACACTACCGGTAATTATTGTAGTAACATTGTCCAAGCTTTTAGGAGTTTCTTCTTTTAGCAAAGCTTGCGCCTGAGCTGATAATTTTAAATTATATTTAGCCACAATAGCTTCAGCCTCTGCTGCTGTGGAGCTATCAGGATAAGCAGGCCCGGAAGGCAATCATGTCCAAAGGATCACCAATGATATCAGACAGTACTACTGCATACACTTTAGCCGGAGCACAAAGCTTAGCAAATTTGCCACCTTTTACGGCAGATACTCTCTTTCTAATGGTGTTCATTTCCACAATGTCGGCACCGCTGGCTAAAAGGTCATGAGTAAGCTGTTGCAATTCCTTTTCAGGAATCAAAGGTTTTTCAAACAAAGCAGAACCACCACCACTAATTAGGAAAACTACTGTGTCTTCGGCGGTAAGGTCCCTTTACCAGCTCTATGGCCCTGGCAGTAGCCTTGAAGGAGTTGTCATCAGGAACAGGATGTCCTGCTTCCCAGATTTCCACACCGGACAAATCCCCTTTGCTATGTTCGTATTTGGTAACAACAATACCTTTGCTAAGCTTAGAGCCCAGAATATCTACTGCTGTTTTAGCCATTTGCCAACCAGGCTTTACCAATGGACACCAGAATGATTTTTCCTGAGCCAAATTGCTTTTTCTCCAAAGCCCTGGCCACCGCTTGATCCGGCAGTACTGCCTTCAGAGCTTCCTGCATGATAAAATCTGCATCACTCTTCATTGACATTTTCCCCACTCCTCTGTAGTTTTATTTGTCTAAACGTTTCTTCCATACTTCTAATTCTTCCCCGAATTCCTGCCATAACTCTTCCAACTGGGACAGGGAGGATTCTACCTTGGCACTTTCCCAGCCTGAAAAAAGCAGTACCTCTTCACGCTGAGCTTTGCCACCGTTAATTTGTAATTTCCTGACTAGCTGACCATTAACATAATCATCATGCATAATACCCAGCATGTCCTGTAGCTTTTTTAAAATGCGTAGTAGCTTTTCATTGCCATGACCAAACTCCGTCATGCTTAAAAGTACATAGCGCATTTTCTTGATTCTGATTCTCAAGCCATGGGCTTTCTTCATATCCTTAAGTACTTCTGTATTTTTAGTACTGGGAAGAAGCGTATTTCCCCACTTCTTCAGTCTCTTAATTACCACCTTGTTAAAATCTGCTTGCACATAATTAGGGGACAAGGGTTGACCTTGCAGCCAAATTACCAAAGAAACTAATTCAAACGTCCTATGGGGCAGTGTATTGCTTTTCTTCACCTTGACCAGCTTAAGCTTTCTACGTTTAGTAAAATATTTATGTAGCTTATCCGGCACAGCCTGCCCTTCTTCAGTGGCTTGTTGCAGCTTCTCCAGACTAAGCAGCATTACATCCAGCTCTCTAATACTACCTAAATCCAGACCGGAGGCACGCAGTTTTTGCTGCCAGGATTTACAATCGCTTATTTTAAAAACAGGCCTAAAGAAAGAAAGGACTGCCCTCAGCCATCTTAGCCTTACCCTTAGCTGTCTTAGCAGCCTTCTATCCAAGGGATTGCTCAGATATCTGCTCCAAGCTCCATTCACGGCATAAATCAGCCAGCCCAGATGTTCCCAGATTGGTCCCCACAAATTACCTGCTTTATAAAGAGCGGTATCTTCCGGATAAAAACAACCTTGTTGCTGTTGCACCCGTAGCTTTAAATCCGGCTCTGTCAAAACCAAAGGCAAAGCAGTCAGCAATTCGGCAAGGAGCTTCTTTACTTCTTCCGCTGCCTGGTTTTCATAATATAGATATAAATCACGTTGATTATAAACACTATCGCCTACTATATAGACACCTGTTTCTAATTGGAGCTTAATTTTGCCATTCTTTTTATAAATCAGCTCCTGCTCGGTACACTGGCGCAAAGTTCTTACTCTGGTTTTCCCTAAAGAAAGCTTGTCCTTAGCTCTTAGGGTAGTACCAGATTGAATTTTAAAGCTTTTATGGATATTTAGGCGTTCCAGTATCTCTGCCGTGGTCATTTCCTCCACGGTTTGAAAACAAAGCACATTCATAGGCTTACCTTTTGAAAAATTAGCTATTTTTAGGGACAATTTTTGCCAAATCCCCTGTTTTGATTATACCATATTTAGCACTATTTTTCCTTGTTTCCTTGCACCTTTGCCGCCTAGATGTTAAAATTTACCTATGAAACAAAGGAGGATTAGGTTATGGAAGTCGAAAGAGTTATAGAGCCTTGGTTAGTACCCTTGGCATTTTTGTTTCATTCATAGTTTTTTGCGGTTTATTCCATTTATCTTCATAACATTGCTACGTTTTCTGGGACATAAGTTACCGGTTGATGCTGATATAGATTTGTCTAAAGCTTTTGACCACCCTGCCAGAGTCATGATTATCTTAGGTGGTGCCTTTTTGGCAATCTCCGCTTCTCCCAAAGCAGCCATCGTGGCCCAGCCTTTTGTTGCCCACCTTTTTCATTCCTTAATGATTATCTGCTGCTATTGGATTGCTTACAATCTCTGTACCGGTACTAACCTGCTAATTTCCTTACTGACCAACAAATATTCCTGGCAAATTGATGAAACCATAAGCGCCAGTTTTGCTACTGCCTTTCATGCTCTAGTTATTTGCCTGTGCTTTGCTTCTGTGGTTAGCGTGTGGGGCTTTGACATCAGCGGTTTTATCGCCGGCTTATCTATCGGCGGTTTTAGCTTTTTCCCTTGCTGCCAAGGATTCCCTTTCCAACATTTTTGCCGGCATCGTTATTCTCGTCGATAAGCCTTTTACCGTAGGTGACTGGATTGCGTGCAACAACATAGAAGGAACGGTTGAGTCCATTTCCTTCCGTAGTACCAACATCAGAACCTTTCCTCAGGCCTTAGTGTACATTCCCAATAGCCTGCTCAGTACTACACCCATCATTAACTACAGTCGCAGAGGCAAATATCGTCTAGCCATTACATTAGGTGTAACTTATAGCACCACCGGTACGCAAATGGAAGAACTTGTAGCAAAAATCAAGGATTTTCTGATGAATGATCCTGATGTTTACAAAGAAGATCTTTCCGTAAACTTTGATAACTTAAATGCCAGCAGCTTAGATGTAAGGATTGTCTGCTATTGCCGTACGACAGATTTTGATACCTATTGCAAGAGTAAGGAAAAAATCAATCTTGCCCTCTTGCACATCATGGAAGAAGTTGGCACTTCTGCTGCCTTTCCCAGCACCAGCGTTTATATTGAAAAAGCTCCGGCAGTTTCACAGCCTGAGCCTAAACAAAATTAATATTTTACATGAAAAAAGCCTGAAACGAATTTTTCGTTTCAGGCTTTTCTTTTCTAAGCATTTTGATTAACCTGGTAATTTTAGGAACTGTATTGATAAAAGGTTCTTCTACATCACAGATATGGTCAGCAGATTTAACATAAGAATCAAATCTCTCAGCATAAAGCGTCCAATCCTTTCTCTGCCTGCCGCCAAGAGTGGTCTGGTAGAAATATCCACATCTTTAATGATAGCTTCCGGATCTCTGTTTAAGAAGAAAATCGTACCTGTAGAACTAAGGACACGAATATTTTCTTCTCTCTTAATGACTCCGCCGCCACAGGCAATAACTACGCCTTCTTTTTGAGCAAGAACCCTAGCTACTTCTGTTTCCTTTTGACGGAAGTAATCTTCACTGACGGCAAATAATTCTTTAATGGTATGTCCTGTCATTTCTACAATTACATCGTCCATATCGTAAAACGGCAGCTGCAAGCTTTCTGCCAACTGCTTGCCAATAGTGGTTTTGCCGGCACTAGGCATGCCAATAAGTACTAAATTTCTCATGAGATTACCTCCTCTCGCAGTTCTGTTTCTACCTTTTCTATTAAAGTATCAGGCAGCTTTCTGTCCAGCCAAATTTCTTCTGCCGCCACGGCTTGAGCTACCAACATATAAATACCATTACAGGTTTTGCAGCCTGCTGCTTTAGCTTGAGCCAAGAATTTTGTTTCCAGCGGATTGTAAACAATATCCACGGCAGCTTCGTAGCCCTGCATTACTTCTGCCGGCACAGCTGCTGCATCAACCTTGGGGAACATGCCTACAGGCGTAGTGTTAATCATCACATCACCTTGTGGCCTATTATTAAAAGTCTGGTAATCCACAAAGCTTAAATTCTTGGTACGCACTACAAAATTATGAAGCTTCTCTTTTGCCAGCTGTACATTTCTGGCTACCGCGATAATTTCTCTAGCCTGGCGGTCAATGATAGCTTGCAGCACTGCTTTAGCTGCACCGCCGTTACCTAACATCACAACCCTTTTACCTTTTAAGCTAATCTGATTGTGATCTAACATTCTACCGAAGCCAAAATAATCCGTATTGAAACCAAAGCCGGCATTATTCTTAAATTGAATAGTGTTGACAGCTCCAATGGAAGTGGCTTCCCTACTAGTTGCCTTAAGTCCTTCCGTAACCGCTACTTTATAAGGAATGGTTACATTAAGTCCGGAGTATTCCTTACCGGCTGTAGCCAGGAAAGGTAATACCTCTTCAGGTGGTAACTCTATCAGCTCATAAGAATTATGTACTCCTAATTCCTTAAAAATAATTTGATGTATTTGCGGTGAAAGACTATGTCCTAACTTTTCTCCAATTAATCCATTCTTCATTGCTACCATGCTCCTTTATTATGCTTCTAATTATTTAGCTCTGTGCAGCTACGTAGTTCCCCAGCACCCGACAGGAACCATCTACTTCAATCTCATTTAAAGCCTTTTGCACATTAGCGTCTATCAAATTACCGGAAATATCTATGTGAAAAAAGTATTCCCAGGACTTCCCCTTCCAATGGTCTTGATTCGATGTTTAGCATGTTAATGCCATTGGCTGCAAACCTTCCTAAAGCGTTGTATAAGGAACCGGGCTCGTGTTTTAAGGTAAGCACTAAGGTTATCTTATTAGCTTGAGGACTAGGTTCCGGTTCCGCTGCTATGACAAAAAATCTGGTGTAATTATTATTGTTGTCGTTAATACCCCGAGCTAGGATTTCCAGCCCATACAGCTCAGCAGCCTGAGCTCCTGCTACCGCCTGCCATATAATTGGTTTCTTCTGGCTGACCAACTCAGCTGATTTAGCGGTATTAAAATAATTTAGCAGCTCCATTTTAGGATGTTGCCTAAAATAGGACCGGCACTGGGCAAAACCTTGAGGATGAGAATAAACTTCTTTAATATCCTCCCCTTTGGTTCCCGGCCAAGCCAGAAGGCATGCTCCACTTTAACCAGCTGCTCTCCTACGATAAAGCATCCGTAGCGTCTGATTAAATCGTATGCTTCTGTAATCCCGCCGGTAGAAGAATTCTCTATGGGTATTACTCCGTAGCGAACCTCTTATCTACCACTGCTTTCACTACATCTTCAAACAAGGGATAGTGCGTAGTTTTAATGTTTTTGCCTTGAAAGTACTTCAGAACCGCTACATGCCCGTAGGCCCCTTCCACACCCTGGAACCCTACCGGTATTATTTCCTTAGGAGCTTCTTGCCGATGAGAGCCAGGTTGTTCTGCTTCTTGAGCCTGGTCGCTGTCAGAAATACCTTCAGCCTTTTTACCTTCAGCAATTTTATGCACCAGAGCTGTTTGCTCTTTTTGCAATTGCCCCAGCTTCTCATTTAGCTCCGTAAGCTCTTTATTTATCTCTTGCCAATTTATTTTGTCCATTGGTTAATTCCTCTTTGCCATATAATATAAGTCCAAAATCGTCCAGGCCGTAACAGCTTCAATAACTACCACAGCTCTTGGTACGATGCAAGGATCATGTCTGCCTTTAATTTCTAAAACCGTATTGGTTTTCTTCACCACATTAATGGTTTTTTGCGGTAGACCAATAGAAGGTGTTGGTTTAATACCTACCTTAAAGACTAAGGGCATCCCATTGCTGATACCACCTTGCACGCCACCGTTATTATTGGTGTTAAGGCACGAACCTTGCCTTGCTTAATCTGCAAGGCATCATTAGCAGCACTGCCTGCCAAAACGCTTAAGCGAAAGCCTTGTCCAAACTCTAAGGCTTTTACAGCCGGTACGGGAAAACAAAGCATGTGCCAATCTACTTTCTACTGAATCAAAGTAAGGTTCTCCCAAGCCTACCGGTAAGCCTATAGCCATGCATTCAATAATGCCGCCCTACTGAATCCTTCACTTCCTGGGCCGTCTTGATCAATGTAGCCATGCCTTGCCCTGCCTGTTCATCTATGGTAGGTAAGCTTAAGGTGCTTAGCTTGGTAAACAACTCTTTCTTTTCTCCCAATGGATTAAACGGTGTATCCGTAACTACGCCCACGAAGCAACATGAGCACCGATGTAAATTTTTTCTTTAGCCAAATTTGTTTGGCGATGGCTCCCAGGAAAACTAACGGTGCCGTAAGTCTGCCTTGAAAAAAGCTCCCCCGCCTCTGTAATCATTAAAGCCCTGATATTTAACAAAACCCGGATAATCTCCGTGGCCCGGCCGCATCACCTGCTTGAGCAGGCTGTAGTCCTTTGGAGGGCATCCGTATTAGGAATAAGTGCACAATAAGGCCATGCTGTTGTGTTTCCCCCTCAAATACCACCACTTTCAATAATATACTGATCCTTTTCCTGTCTGGCACTACTTAGCTTGTTTTGGACCCGGTGCTCGTCTAGCCATTTCTTTTTTGATAAAGTCCCTCATCAAGCTTTAGGCTGCCGGCAAACCATCTATCACTAACCCGATGGCCGGTCCATGAGACTCCCAAAAAGTTGTTATTTTAATTTTTTCACCTAAAGACACTACTCATAATGTCCTCCCACCTTAGCAAAATCTGCCAGAACGTGGGATAAGATTTTTCCACACATTCTGTATCTTCAATAAGCAAGGGTTGCGTCATTTAATACTGGCTATGGCTAAGCTCATGGCTATGCGGTGGTCATGCAGCTTGTTACCTTACCACCGTTAAGCTTTCTACGCCGTCAATGCTCAGGCCCTCTTGTCGCTCCGTAATATGTGCACCTAGCTTCTTCAGGTCTGCAGCGATAGCTGCCACACGAACACATTCCTTTAAGCGAAGCCTGCCTGCCTGCATTAATTTTCTGTATGTCCCTGACTTACCGCCCTGCCAGCACGGTCAGTACCGGCACAAGATCAGGACAATCTGTTGCATCTATCTTGAGTCCATAGGTCTGGGCTTTTTCCACGCTAAGCTCTGTCTGGTAAAGCCAATTGCCACCCATGTTTTTTAGTATTGTCAAAATTGCTTTATCTCCCTAAGGAAGCTTGTCCATTCCTTGCAAAACCAAGGGACCGCTTAAGGTGCCGGCCACCAGCCAAAAGGCTGCCTGGGAGAAATCGCCTTCCAC
>Ga0268359_10038_pt1 | contig 41287 bp, 42 predicted proteins | sample BioMet11_FD_194416 | JGI IMG/M metagenome (GOLD analysis project Ga0268359, IMG submission 194416) | Sewage microbial communities from Oakland, California, United States - Biofuel 11 (PacBio Assembly) | ecosystem: Engineered > Wastewater > Sewage > Unclassified | place: USA: California | collected...
GGCATCAGCGAGGCGCAGGCCGTGGCCGTGCGCATGGGCCAGCAGCAAATCGACGCCGAACACCTGCTCTATGCCTTGCTCACCCCAGGGAACAGGGGCTGGTGCCTCGCATCCTGGAGCGGGCCGGCTACAATACCGAGGCCTAGTCTGGCCGAACTGGAACGGGGGCTGGGGAAACTGCCCAGGTGAGCGGTCCCGGCGCGGCGCCGGGGCAGGTCTACGTCACCCCGCGCCCTTACGAGATCCTGGTCAAGGCCCAGGGACTTGGCCCAGCACCTCAAGGAACGAATACGTCAGCGTCGAGCACCTGTTCTTGGGCATTTTTGCGACGAGCCCGTCCACGAACCTTGGCCGGCCCAAGTCAACAAGGCCCTGCAGATCGACAAGGGACCGCGTCTGGCCGCGTTGACGGAAAATCCGGGGCGGCCAGGCGCGTCACCTCTCGGCCGATCCCGAGGGACCTACGAGGCCCTGGCCAAGTATGGCCGCGACCTGGTCGAGGCGGCCAAGAAGGGCAAGATCGACCGCGGTCATCGGCCGGATGAGGAGATCCGTCGGGTCTATTCGCATCCTGTCGCGCCGCACCAAGAAATAACCCGGTCATCATCGGTGAGGCCGGCGTCGGCAAGACGGCCATCGTCGAGGGCCTGGCCATGCGCATCGCTCAAGAAGGACGTGCCCGAGGGCCCTCAAGGACAAGACCATCTTCGCCCTGGATATGGGGTCGCTCATTGCCGGGCGCCAAATACCGCGGCGAATTCGAGGAGCGGCTCAAGGCCGTGCTCAAGGAAGTGCAGACTTCCGAGGGCCGCATCATCCTGTTTTATCGATGAGCTGCACACCATCGTCGGGGCGGGCAAGACCGAAGGCTCCATGGACTGCCGGCAACATGCTGAAGCCCATGCTGGCCCGGGGCGAGCTCCACTGCATCGGCGCCACCACCCTCGACGAGTACCGCAAGTACATCGAAAAGGACCCGGCCCTGGAGCGCCGCTTCCAGCCCGTGCTGGTGGACGAGCCCTCGGTCGAGGACACCATCTCCATCCTGCGGGGACTGCGCGAGCGTTTCGAGGTGCACCACGGCGTGCGCATCAGCGGACTCGGCCATCGTCGAGGCGGCGGTGTTGTTCGGATCGGTACATCTCCGACCGGCAGCTCCCGGACAAGGCCATCGACCTGATCGATGAGGCGGCGGCCATGATCCGCACCGAAATCGACTCACTGCCGACGGAACTGGACCAGGTCAACCGCAAGGTCATGCAGCTCGAAATCGAGCGCGAGGCCTGCGCCGCGAGACCGACAAGGCTTCCCTTGGAACGGTTGGAAAAAGCTGGAAGAGGAGCTGGCCAACCTCAAGGAAGAGCAGAGCGGCTATCTGGCCCAGTGGGAAAAGGAGAAGAAGTCCGTCGAGGTCCTGCGTACGATCAAGGCGGACATCGAAAAGACCAAGTTGGCCATCGAGGAGGCCGAGCGCAACTACGGACCTCAATCGGGCCGCCGAGCTGCGCTATGGCCGGATGGCCGGCCTGGAAAAGGATTTGGCCGCCCAGGAAGAGGCCATCACCAAGGAGGCCGGCGGTGCCCGGATGATCCATGAGGAGGTCGGCCCGGACGATGTGGCTATGTCATCTCCCGCTGGACCGGCATCCCGGTCACCCGGCCTGCTCGAAAGCGAGCGGGAAAAGCTTCTGCGGCTGGCCGACGTGCTCCATGAGCGGGTGATCGGTCAGGACGAGGCCGTGACCGCCGTGGCCGATGCCGTGCTGCGGGCGCGGGCCGGGCTCAAGGACCCCAACCGGCCCATCGGCTCGTTCATCTTCCTCGGTCCGACCGGTGTCGGGAAGACCGAGCTCTGCAAGACGCTCGCCGCGGCGTTGTTCGATTCCGAGGAGAACATGGTGCGCCTCGACATGTCCGAGTACATGGAGCGCCATACCGTGGCCCGCTTGATCGGCGCGCCTCCGGGATACATCGGCTACGACGAGGGGCGGGCAGCTCACCGAGGCGGTTGCGGCGCAAGCCCTATAGCGTGGTGCTCTTCGACGAGATCGAAAAGGCCCATGCCGACGTGTTCAATACGTTGCTGCAAATCCTCGACGACGGCCGGCTGACCGACAGCCACGGCCGGACCGTGGATTTCAAGAACACGATCATCATCATGACCTCGAATCTCGGTGCCCAATACATGCTCGACGGCATCGAGCCTTCGGGGCAGTTCAAGGAGGGTGTCTCCGAAGCGGTCATGAATACCCTGCGGGCGAGCTTCAAGCCTGAGTTTTTGAACCGGGTGGATGAGATTGTGCTTTTCAAGCCGTTGTTGCGCGACCAGATCGCCAGCATCGTCGAACTGATGTTGACCGGGCTTCGGGCACGGCTGGCCGAGCACAAGATCACCTTGGCCTTGTCCGACGCGGCCAAGGCCCATATCGCCGAGACGGCCTACGATCCGGTCTTCGGTGCGCGGCCCCTGCGGCGCTACCTCCAGACCTACCTGGAGACGCCCCTGGCCAAGGCCATGATCGGCGGCCAGGTCGCCGACGGCCAAAACGTCACCGTGGACCTGCGCGACGGCCAGTTCGTGTTCGCCTAGAAGAGAAGAGTGCCTCCGGCGGCCGGGGGCATGATGCCCCCGGACCCCTCGCACGAGGGGAAAATACACAACGATCCCCCCAGGGCCACACCCTGGGGGGATTTTTCTATTGGGGCAAACACGTTGTTTTTCCAGGACAGGGGGACCGGGGGGCATGATGCCCCCGGTGGGGTTGGGTCCAGGGAGGGGCAACGCCCCACCCTGGCCGCCGGAGGCGTTTTTCTACGAACTCCCGGCCGGCGATGGGGTGGACCTTGCCTTCGGAGGGCGGGGTTTTGTCGAGGGCGTTTGAAGCGGTTGCCGGCGGCGGTGGCGAAGCGTTCCATGATGGCCGGCAGGTCCGAATCCTGGCACAGGGCCGCGAACGGGGGATGCTCGCGCAGCCGCGGTGCGAGGTCGTAGCCCGGGGGCGCTGCCCGGCGTCAGGGTAATATCCTCATAGACCAGGTCGAAGCCTCCATCCAAGGCGCTGTTGATGAGTTCCAGCATGGTGTAGACGAAGAATTTTTGCACATCGGCCGTGGATTCGGCCTGGGCCATGCTGTCCCGGAATTTGGGCAGGACGTCGTTTTCGATCTTGGTAAAGGATGATCTCCTGGTCATGAGAGCCTCCTTGGGATGCGGTTTGGAAGCATGATAGCGAAAAGGATCGGTCGGGGGAAACCCCTTGGCCGAAATTTCGCGCCGGGATCAGATATCGAGCGGGGGCAGGTTGTCGCCGGGAGGGGCATTCCAGATACATTCCAGGAGGCGTCTGGCTTCGCTGAGGTCGGGATTGATGGAGAGGGCTTCGCGGGCGGCGGCTTCGGCCTCGCGGAGTTTCCCCTGTTCGTAGTAGACCCGGGCGATGTTGAGCAGGAGATGGTCGTCGTCGTCGGACAGCTCGCGGGCGCGGAAGTAGTACTTGAGGGCCTCGTCGAAGAGGCCTTTTTTGCGCAGGCTGATGCCGAAGGCGTTGAACAGGTGCTTGTGCTGGGGCTCGAAGGTTTCTTCCAATCCCACCAGCTGGTTGAAGATGTAGGCGGCCTGTTCCCGCTTGTCCATGGACAGGTAGAGGAGGCCCAGGCCGAAGTTGGCCCGGATATTTTCCTCGTCGATGCGGTTGAGCTTGAGATACTCTTGTTCGGCCTGGGCCGGCTTGGCCGTGGCCCGGTAATGGTCGCCGAGGAGCAGGGGCTGGCTCAGCAGCCGATAGCTCAGGTCCGGTTCCAGATGGTATTCCTCGAACAGGGCGGTGCGGGAGATGGTGATGGGCGTTCCCTGGCGCTTGAAGTCCGAATCCAGGCTTTGGGCCAGGAAGGTCCCGTCGGACGTTTCCTTGATGAACCAGAACGTTTCCGACGTCGTCGTCCCTCGGGTGGTGCTGGTGCCCACCCGGATGGTGGCTTTTCGGGAAAAGATGCCGGTGATGCGGATGGGTTGATCCATGGTGTCCGGAGGTTCGGTCGGATATCCATGGCCGGCCTTGTTGCGGCGGCAGAGAGATGCCGGGCACAGGGGCATGGCCCTGGGTGCGTATGCATAGCACGGACAGGGAGGGAAACCAAGGAGAATTCCCGCCGTCCGGGCGAAAAGCGACGGCCTCTCCGGACGGTTGCGGCCGGGACGGCAGCCGGCTATGGTCACGCCTGGGCGTTTCCGGGTGATCCGGACATTGTTGTCGCCCGGAGGGAGCATGTCCGTAGAGCCTCGTATGGTCGTCACCACCTGCACGCGGGATTGCCCGAGCGCATGTGGCCTGCTCGCCCAGGTGGAGGATGGGCGGGTGACCCGTTTGGCCGGCAATCCGGCCCACCCCGTCAACCAGGGGAAGATATGTCGTAAGGTACCTGAATTTTTGAAAAGATTTTCAAGCCCCGAGCGCGTCCTGACGCCGTTGCGGCGGCATAGGGGAGGGTGGGCTTCGGTTTCATGGCAGGATGCCCTGGACGAGATGGCCGACCGGATCAAGGCCTGCGTGGCCGCTGACGGGCCGGAATCCATTCTCTATTACATGGGCTTTGGCGAGCGGACAGCTCTCAAAATTGTCAATGCGCGTTTTTTTGCTTTGCTCGGTGGCGTGACGACGCTGACCGGCACCCTCTGCGGCGGAACGGGCTACGCTGCCCAAAGTCTCGATTTCGGTCCCCGGGTCTCCCACGATCCCCTGGATCTGGCCAATGCCCGCACCATTGTCTTGTGGGGGCGCAATCCGGTGGCCACCCAACCCGGTTTGCTGCCCATCCTGCACGCGGCCCGAAAGCGGGGGGCCTCCATCCTCCTGATCGACCCGCGGGAGAGCGAGTCCTTGCCCCTGGCCGATTGGCACCTGCGACCGCGCCCTGGCCGCGATGCCTTTCTGGCCCTGGCCGCGGCCAAGTGTATTCTGGAGGACGAGCAGGAGGACCGGGAGTTCCTGACCGGACATTGCGACGGCCTGGAGGACTACTTGGCCCTGCTTGGCCGCTTTTCCCTGGACGAACTGTCCCGGGCCTGCGACGTGGCGGTGGACGGCATCCGGCGGCTGGCCGCGGCCTACGTGGCCGGCCGGCCCACGGCCACCCTGCTGGGTTGGGGGCTGCATCGCTTCAGCCTTGGCCATGAGATGATCCGGGCCGTGGACGCCCTGGGCGCGGTTTCCGGCAATATCGGTCTGGCCGGCGGCGGCGTCTCCCAAGGCTTCGAGGAGTGGGGGCCCTACGATCAGTCGCTCTGGGGCGAGCAGCTCCACCCGATCCGTCGGAAGTTCCTCATGCCCCGTATCGGCCGGGAAATCCTGGAGGCCGCCCATCCCCCCATCCGCATGGCCGTCATCAGCGCCGCCAATCCGGTGTGCATGGCCCCCAATTCCGGTTTGGTGGCCCGGGCTTTGGACGCCGTGCCCTTCGTCGTCGATATGAATCTCTTTCTCGACGATACGGCCGATCACGCCGATTTGTTCTTGCCGTGCGCCGCCTTTTACGAGCAGCGCGATCTGGTGGCCAGCTTCGGCCACAATTATGTCGGGCCGCTGTTGCGGGCGGTCCCGCCGCCCGGCCAATGTCGCTCTCAGTTTGATATTTTCATGGATCTGGCCAGCCGGTTCCCCTTTGCCGACGAATTCGTCGCCTCCGAGGAGGAATGGCTGCGCCGGATATTGCGGCCCTTGCTGGAGCAGGGCGTCGATTGGGACGATCTGTGGCGCGGGCCGGTGCGTATTCCGGATGCGCCGATGGTCCCCCTGGGCGGACCGACGCTTTGCCACGCCGAGCGGCCGCTTGCAGCTTCTCGGTGAGGTGAGCGCCTGCGCCGATTGTCGGCGGGACCCGCGCTATCCCTACCATCTCTTGAGCGTCGGCGGCGCGGCGAATCTGTGCTCCGAGCGTGTTCCCGGGGACCATGGTGGTCCGCTGACCGTGGTCATGGCCACGGACGAGGCCCTGCGCCTCGGCATCGCCGACGGCGGACCGGCCAGGCTCAAGAGCTGCCTCGGTTCCCTGGTCGTCACCGTGCGCCACGATGCGGGCCTTCGGGAGGACGTGGTGGCCTGCGAGCGCGGCGGCTGGCTCAAGGCCGGCCAGGGCGTGAATCGCCCTCGTGCCGGATATGGTCAGCGCCGTCGGCCAGGGGACGCCCTATTACGAGGCCCTGGTCGACGTCGAACGCTTGGGCTGAGTCTGCGCGGCGACGCCGGTGGTTGGCGGGAATCGCGTCCAAGGTGCAGGAGGGATGCCTCCGGCGGCCAAAGGGCGAAGCCCTTTGGAAACCTCTTACGAGCGTGTTGTCGTTCCCGCTGCAAGGGAAAAATGCCGGGAAAGGTGGGCGGAGCTAGCGGGCAACGGTGTTCGCCCAGAGCAGGGCCGCGTCGTGAATGCCGTCGAAGTCGATGTCCGGAAAGGCTTGGTGGTAGGCTTCCATTGTGTCGAAGGCATTTTTCTCGAAGCATTGGACCAGGTCGAAACAGCGATGGCAGGGAGACGCTGGGTCCAAGAGTCCCTTTTTTATCGGTTCGAGACAGTTGATCTGGTCGAAGATGGCGTCAAAAGGCATTTTGAGCAGGGCGTCGAGCAGGGAGAAGAGTGACGGCAGGCACATGTCCACATCGATATTGCAGCGCGCGGGTTGGACTTCGCGGAGCAAGGACAGGAACTTGCTGCGAAAGGCGGAGAGGTAGATCAGTTCCTTGTCGATGTCCGTTGTCGCGATGCGGGGAGAGCAGGTTGATATTCATCCATTGCCGAAGTTCCCTGAAACCGAGGACGAGAAGGGCTCTTTTGATGCTGGTCGTCTTCTTTTGCTGCCCGTAAAAAGGCGAGTTGACGAATTTGAGGAGTTTAAAGGACAGGACGGCGTCAGACGTGATGATTTCACCGATCCTGTCATAGTCGTGTTCCTTCTTGTTCAATTCATGCATCAGGTTCAGGTGCGTGGAGGCAGCAGTGCCTACGGCCTTGCCGTAAAAAATTTGCGGGACGCTGAAAAAGAATCCTTGGAAAAAGTGATAGCCCAGTTCTTTGGCGTAATGGACCGCGTCATGTGATTCCACCTTTTCCGCAAGAAGATTATTGTTGAATTTTTTTAGATAGTTGGTGGCTGTCCGAAGAATCTCGCCATTGTGCAGTTTGTTGAAGTCTATTTTGACGAAGTCGGCCAGAGGAAGCAGCTTGAGGACGGTGTTCGGGTTTTCCACATCGTCGATGGCAAAGGCATAACCCTGGCTTTTGGCCCTGGCGATGGCGTCCAGAAGCGCTTTGTCGACCGTCTCGTTTTCCAGCAGTTCCAGGACGAATTTGTGTTTGTCGAGGTCCAGGTGCTTTTCCGCGAAGAGCAGCTCGCTGGGAAAATTAATAAATAGTTTCTGATGTTTTTGTGTTGAGCCGACGACAAGGTCAATGCCGTGGGCGATGACGTCCATGGTGGCGGCGGTGCCGGAGACGATGTTGGCTTGGTGGGGACTGGCCAAGCTGCGATGCAATAATTCAAAACCGATGATCTTGTTTTCGGCGTTGAAGATGGCCTGGCGGGCAATGACAATAGGATTTGACATGATAAAAGAATGAATAAATAGTATTTAATTCTGTATAATAAGCTGTAGTAAAAAATGATCAGGCAAAATGCCCTCTATGAATAGAAAATAGTTGCCTATTTTCCAAAAAAATAACGATTGTGTGGAATGATCGCAAAAATGCTGTCTAAATTGTATACTTGTTAAAGATAGTACAACAAAAATTTATCTACAGAACAAAAATAGTAAGAACATTGCTGTCAATACCGATCTGATCGGACGTATAGACAATTGATGCTCTATTTTTAGAACAAAGGTGAGCCTGGGTCAATATGATAGACGTTTTCGACTTTTTTCATATATATCATATGGAGAATTGATGCGGCATCGGAGGATGGGCCGCTTCCCGGATGGGCCGCCGCTCCGCCGGGGCGCTGCGGGCCTGCCGTATCCGGTGGCGGTGGCGTGCCTTGTGCCCCGTTGGCGACGGTTGTGCAAGCGCCTTCCAGGGGCCGCCTGTTGGCCGCTGGAGACGCGCGTAGAGCGGCCGCGTGCGGCGCGACGCCGTAACGGGCGACCCTAAAAAGGACCGCCCTGCCGGAACATGTTCCGGCAGGGCGGCATGTTGGGGGAGTCCAGTCCCCTTGCCTGGTAAGGCGTCCGTGTTAGATGAGCAGGTGATCCTCGCAGGCCTCGTCGTTTTCCAGAGCGTCCAGGATGGCATCCACCTTGTCCTCGCTGTCGACTTCCTTGTACCACCAGTTGGTGGGCATGATGACCACAATGGGGCCGTGTTCGCATTGCTTCATGCAGCCCGTGCTCACCACCCGGGCGTCGATGCCCCGGTCAAGGATACCTTCCTCGAAGTAGCCGAGCAGGTCGTGCGAACCTTTGGCCTGACACATGCCCTTGGCCTCGCCCTTGACGCGAAAGCTGGCGCAGACGTTGATGAGGTAGGCCGGTTTCTCAATCATTGGAGCGTCTCCCTTGGGTTAGACGGTGTCGCTACATCTGGAGTTCGACGCGGGTCTCGGGGGCGTCGCGGTCCTGACGATCCATGACGGCGGAGAGAATCTGCTCCAGCAACCGCATGGCGCCGGCGTAGCCGACCGAGGGGAAGTACTGGTGCCCCATCCGGTCGAGGATCGGGAAGCCGTGCCGCACGAGCGGGATGTCTTCGTCACGGGCGATGTACTTGAGGTACGTGTTGCCGATGAGCAGGTCGACCGGATCGTTTTTGATCCACTGGTGCAGCAGGTACATGTCGGCCCGTTCGCCGTTCTTGTACTTGCAGTCGTAGGGCACGTCCTTGACCATCTTGGCCATGCGGTCCTCGAAAGTCTTGCCTGCGGTGCCGCTCACCACATAGGCCGGGATCATGCCCAGGGTGATCAGGAATTCCACCAGGGGCAGGAGCTGATCCGGGTCGCCGGCCAGGGCCACCTTCTTGCCGTACAGGTACTGGCTGTAGTCGGAGATGATGTCCACGATCTGGCCGCGCTCGAAGTTGACGGACTCGGGAACGGTCACGCCGGCCATCTTGTGCAAGGTGTCGACGTAGCGGTCCGTCGCCAAGAGGCCGATGGGCAGATCCAGGATCTTGCCCGGTACCTTGAATTCGCTGTCCAGGTGGTTGACCGCGTCGGTGGTCGCCCAGGGGCCGAGGCCGACGGTGCCCATGGAATCGCCCATGGAGGCGATGTCCTCGGTCTTGGTGCCGCCCTTGGGGAACATCTCGTAATGGCCGGTCAGCGGGCCGTTCAGGACGCCGTTGGTGTTCGGCACCACGATGTTTTCGATACCCATCATGGAGGCGATCCGGCCCAATTCCGCCATGTCCGACGGCTCGCAGAAGCCGGGAATGATGTTCACCTTGCCGTTGGGCGTGCCGGTCTTGGTGGCGAAGCCCCGCAGGATGCCCTTGACCATGTTGGCGTAGCCCGTGACGTGGGTGCCGACATAGCTCGGGGTGTTGGCGTAGATGATGTGCTTGCCTTCCGGCACCTTGCCGTCTTCCTTTGCCTTCTGGGTGATCTGCCGCAGATCGTCGCCGATGGTCTCGGACAGGCAGGTGGTGTGGACGGCGATGGTGTCCGGATCATAGAGGGTGAAGATGTTCTCTATGGCCGCAATGAGGTTCGACTGGCCGCCGAACACCGAGGAGCCTTCCGTGAAGGACGAGGTGCCGGCGACGACGGGTTCCTTGAAGTGACGGGTCAGCGTGGAGCGGTGGTAGGCGCAGCACCCCTGGGAGCCGTGGCTGTGGGGGAAGCAGCCATGCACGCCGAGCGCCGCGTACATGGCGCCGATGGGCTGACAGGTCTTGGCCGGGTTGACGGTGAGCGCTGTGCGTTCCTTGATCTCGCCGGAGGTGTGTCTGAGGAGAGCCATGATGCGTTCCTTTCTGCAAATGGGTTGGTTAGGCCGCGACGTAGCTGGCTTCGAGTTCGGGATCGGTCTTCTGCCAGGGGGCCTTGATGAGATCCCACACCTTGGTATTCACCATCCTGTCGATATCGTGGTACCAGTTGATGGCGCCCTTGAAGCCGGCATAGGGACCACCGATGTCGTAGTTGTGGAGCTGCTTGAGCGGAATGCCCATCTTCTGGATGATGTACTTTTCCTTGATGCCGGCGCAGAAGATGTCGGGCTTTAACATCTCGATCAACTTTTCGGTCTCGTAGTGATTGATGTCGTCGATGACCATCGAGTTTTGCCCATGCCCCCGATCATGCCTTCATAGGCGTCGAAGGTCAGTCCCTTGGCCTTGAGGGCCTCGATCTGTTCGGGCGTCTTGCGCGGCCGGTAGCGGGTGGGATCCTGCTCGATCTCGAGCACCTCGATGTTGCGCGAGTCGGCATCGACCTTGATGTTGGGCAGCACCTCGCGGCCTTCGTAGTCGTCGCGGTGGGCGAACTCGTAGCCGGCGCCGAGGACTTCCATCCCGAGTTCGTGGAACAGCTCCTGGTAGTGGTGGGCCCGGGAACCGCCGACAAAGAGCATGGCCTTCTTGCCCTGGGTGCGGGGACGGGTTTCGGCGGCCACCTTCTGGACGGCCGGCAGCTCTTCGGCAATGACTTCCTCGACCCGGGCGATCAGTTCCTGATCCTCAAAGTACTCGGCGATGCGGCGCAACGACTTGGCCGTGGCGGCGGCACCGATGAAGTTGACCTTGATCCAGGGCAGGCCGAACTTCGCCTCCATCATCTCGGCCACGTAGTTGAGCGAGCGGTGGCACATGACGGTGTTGAGGTCGGCGAAGTGGGCCCGGCGGAAGGACTCCACGGTGGAGTTCCCCGAGAAGGTGGCGATCAGGGTGATGCCGCACTTCTCGAGGATGCGTTCGATCTCGAAGGCGTCGCCGCCGATGTTGTACTCGCCGAGCAGGTTGATCTTGTACTTGCCTTCGACCGGCCGGTCACCGGTGCCGATGATGTGGCGGAAGATCTGGTTGTTGGCGATATGGTGACCGGCGGACTGGGACACGCCCTTGTAGCCTTCGCAGGAGTTGGCGAAGACGGTGATGCCGAGCTTCTCCTGCATCTGACGGGCCACGGCATGAATATCGTCACCGATCAGGCCCACCGGACAGGTGGAGAAGATGGAAATGGCCTTGGGGTGGAAGTTGTCGTAGGCTTCCTGGATGGCGGCGGTCAGCTTCTTCATGCCGCCGAACACGATGTTGTGCTCGGTCATGTCCGTGCTGAAGCAGTAGGTCATGAAGTTGTCGCCGTCGGGGCCGGCGTCGGTTTCGTTGCGCCGGGTCAGCCAGGAATAGAAGCCGCAGCCGATGGGACCATGGGTCAGGTTGATGATGTCCCGGGAGGGGCCCAGAACCACACCCTTGCAGCCGGCATAGCAGCAGCCGCGCTGGGTGATGATGCCCGGTATGGTGCGGACGTTGGCCTGGATTTCCGGAATTGTTTCGCCGGGTTCGGTCCCCTGCACGATAGACTTGCTCCGCTTGCGCGCGACCTTGGTCGGCATCTTGGCGAACAATTCCTTTTTGATTTCTTCAACATTCAAAGGCTTGGTACTCATCTCGATGTTCCTTCTTGGTCTTCGGTGATCCGGGGACGTCCGCTACGGCTTTAGACGATGGCCGCTTCGCCGTCCTCACCGGTTCTGACCCGGACGGAATCGGAGACGGGCATCACGAAGATCTTGCCGTCGCCGGAGTTCCCGGTTTTATTGACGGAGATAAGGACATCCACGACATCCTTGACCTGGCTGTCCGGGACCACGACGGACAGAATCCGCTTGGGGTAGAGGCGTCCCTTGGTGCCGAGCAGGGCGATGGCCTCTTCCTTGCCGGCGGCGGCCCCGGCCAGTACTTCCTGATTCACCAGACCCTTGCCGCGACCGGAGGCCTCGCAGGCCACGAAGGCCGGGACGCCGGCTTCGGCCAGGGCTTTTTTTGGTCTGGTTCATCTTGTTCATGCGGATAATCGCCATGATTTCCTTCATGACGCCCTCCCTAGGCTTCCTTGACGCCGGACGAGATGGTGTACATCTCTTCCACCGCGCTCACGAAGATCTTGCCGTCGCCGAAGGCGCCTTTGTCGCCGGTGCGGGCGCTTTCCATGATCGTCTTGATGACGAATTCCTTGTCATTGTCGCCCACCACGCAGATGAGCATCACCTTCGGGAGCTCGTCGTACTGAATCTCACCGATCTTGATACCGCGCTGTTTGCCGCGGCCGGCCACATTGAATTTGGTCACGGCCGGAAAACCGGCATCCATCAGGGCGGCCAGGACGGCGTCGGATTTCTCGGGACGAACAATGGCTCTGACCATGGTCTGCATAACGATAACTCCTTGAGAACTGTGGTCGTTTGGTTGCGGTTCTTGACAGTGGCCGTCTAGTTGCTGATGCCGAACTCGATGAGCAGCTGCTCCAACTCAGGCATTTCCAAGGGCTTCGGAACGACGAACATGTCATTCCCGTCGATCTTCTTGGCCAGGGTCCGGTATTCATCGGCCTGGGGGTGCTCGGGTGAGAAGTCGATAACGGTTTTGCGGTTGATTTCGGCTTTCTGCACCTGATTGTCGCGCGGCATGAAGTGGATCATTTGCGTGCCGAGTCGCTTGCACAGGGCCTGGATCATTTCGGCCTCGTTATCGACCTTACGGCTGTTGCAGATGATGCCGCCCAGACGCACTCCGCCGGTATCGGCGTACTTCACGATACCCTTGCAGATGTTGTTGGCGGCATACATGGCCATCATTTCGCCGGAACAGACGATGTAAATCTCCTCGGCCTTGCCGTCGCGGATAGGCATGGCGAAACCGCCGCAGACAACGTCGCCCAGGACGTCGTAGAAGGCGTAGTCCAGGTGCTTGTCGTCCTCGTAGGCGCCGAGCTGTTCGAGCAGGTTGATGGAGGTGATGATGCCGCGGCCGGCGCAACCGACGCCAGGTTCAGGACCGCCGGATTCCGTGCACATGATGCCGCCGAAGCCTTCCTTCAGGATGGTATCGAGATCGACGTCCTCGCCTTCCTCGCGCAGGGTATCGAGAACGGTTTTCTGGGCCATGCCGTGTAAGAGCAGACGGGTGGAGTCAGCTTTGGGGTCGCAGCCGACCACCATGATCTTCTTGCCCATCTCGGCCAAGCCGGCGACGGTATTCTGGGTTGTGGTGGACTTGCCGATGCCGCCCTTCCCGTAAACAGCGATCTTGCGCATTTTGTAAGGCCTCCTGAGGCAAAGTGTGATGGGAAGAGCATAGGCAAGAGTCATGCCATTGGGGGTAACTCGTGATAGCAGATGTATAACATGATGAATTAAAATGAATTATTAAAATTATCCCTCCGGCGATACCAACGGCTACCTGATGAGGAAACAAATTTGTCGGCATTTGTGCGACAAATTTGTCGCTGTAGGTCGCCTCCAGCCGTTTCGGGAGGCGCGGGAAGCGCGCCGGCCCGCAAGCGGCGCGGCGGACGACGGCGGGAGGGCGACGACCGGCGTCCCGGCCGAGCCTTTCCCGGGAAGGTGGGAAAGGAACACAGGCGATACTGCAGTGGAGAAAAAAGGAGAAGCGGCTATCCTGGTGGAGTAAAAAGGATTTTTTTGAATATTTCTTTCCTGAAAGAGTCCATCAGAACTGTAATTAGGCTTTTTCTTGCGGCAACTCTATAGCAGTGCCGTCGAGTCCTCGAGGCAGTATTTCTTCCATCACAGGATTCCCTATGAAAAAGCATGCGTTTTCCAAGTGTTCGACGGTAGATTGCCTTTACTTCGTCACCCTGATCGTCACCTTCGCCATCGGCGGCACGGCGGCCTGTTCGGTGCTCCGCGAGCAGGAATTCCTGGCGGGCATTATCGAAAGCGACGTTTTGGTCCTCTATAGCGACATGTGCCTCGGCCTCGCCCCGTTGGCCGCCTCGCTTCTGGTCTGGCGCGTCTGGATGGCCACCCGCTATCGGCCCTTCGCCCCGGTGCGCGACGGACGCCTTCCCATGACGACGATCATCATCCCGGCATATAACGAGGGCCGGCAGGTCCTGGACACCATCCGTTCGGTCATGGCCAGCAACTTCCCGGCCCGCAAGATGCAGGTCATTTGCGTGGACGACGGGTCCAAGGACGACACCTGGCAATGGATGACCCGGGCGGCCCGGGAGTTCCCCGACCGGGTGCAGCTCGTGCGCCAGCCCCGCAATATGGGCAAGCGCCATGCCTTGCTGGCGGGCTTCCGCTTGGCCCGGGGCTCCGTGTTCGTCACCCTCGATTCGGATTCCGAGGTCCTGGCCGACACCTTGCGCCATCTGGTCAGCCCGTTGGTCCTTTCGGCCAAGGTCGGGGCCGTGGGCGGCAACGTGCGGGTGCTCAACGTCGAGGACGGTCCCATCCCGAGGATGCTCGACGTTTCCTTCACCATGTCCTTCGACTTCCTGCGCCGGGCCCAGAGCGTCTATGGCGGCGTCCTGTGCACGCCGGGCGCCCTTTCGGCCTACCGGGCGGCGGCGATCACGCCGCGGCTGGAGCAGTGGGCCGAGCAGCGTTTCCTGGGACGGCCGGCCAAGATCGGTGAGGACCGGGCCCTCTCCAACATCGTGCTCAGCCGGGGCTACCGGGTGGTCTATCAGAAGGAAGCCGTGGTGCTGACCACGATCCCCGACGCCTACAAGGGTCTCTCCCGCATGTTGCTTCGCTGGGCGCGCAGCAACGTTCGGGAGTGCCTGGTCATGGCGGGCTATTTGTACGGGCAGTTCCGGCGGCGGGAACCGGGCGAGGGATGGCTGCGTCTGGCCGGGACGGTGGAGTTGATTTTTCTGCCCCTATCCGAGGCGCTGAAATGCGCCTTGCTGCTCAATCTGCTGTTCCATCCCCTGGTCACGTTCCGGGCGGTGCTGGTGGGCTGCGCCATTTCCGCGATTTGCCGACCCTCGTCTACCAGACCCGGCAGCGTGGGCTGTACGCCTATAAATGGGCCTTGGCCTACGCGATTTTCTGGGTGACCGGGCTGTTCTGGATTTCCAGTTGGGGGTTGTGCAGCGCCGGGTGCTCCGGTTGGCTGACCAGAACCCTGGGCAGCCGGACGCCGCAGCTGGCGTTGACCGTCAAGGAACACGAGGCGGGCTGAAGAGACGGCGCGCGGGGAGATGTCCCCTTACGGCAGGCTCAGTAGTGGCATTCGCCGTCCCGGGCCAAGCCGCGCATGGCTTCCACGACGGCCGGATCATATTGGGTGCCCTGGTGCCGGGTCAGTTCCGCCAGGGCCGCCTCCAGGCCCAGGGCCGGCCGGTAGGGACGGTTGGAGGCCATGGCGTCCAGCACGTCGGCGACGGCCAGGATGCGGGCTTCGAGGGGGATGGCGTCACCGGAGAGGCCGCGCGGGTAGCCCGAAACCGTCCAGGCGTTCATGGTGGGCGTGGACGATTTCGGCCACCGGCCAGGGGAATTCGATGTCCCGGAGGATTTCGTACCCCATGGCCGCGTGTTGTTTCATGAATTCCCACTCCAGGCCGGTGAGTCGGCCCGGCTTGCACAGATAGCGCACCGGCACGTTGATTTTGCCGAGGTCATGAGTTCTCCGGCCACCCGGATGCCGGTGACGGTGTTCTCGGGCAAGTTCAACCGCCTGGCCACGGCCTCGGCCAGCCGGGCCACGTTGTCCTGGTGTCCGGCCGTGTAGGAATCCCGGAATCGGACGGTCTTCCCCAGGGATGTGACGGTCTGATGGAACATCGATGCGGGTGACGGCAGGCTGTGGGCGCAGTTGCTCCTGGGAACGGCGGCGTTCGGTGATATCCTCCATGGAGCCTTCGTAGAGCACCGGCTCGCCCAGGCTGTCCCGCACGGCCCGGACGTTGGAGCGAGGCCCACAGGTGGGTGCCATCCGGTCGGGCCAGCTCCGCCTCCAGACCGCGGGCCACGCCGACCGCTCGCACGTCGCGTCCAGGAAAACGCCAGTCCTCCTGGCGCGCGAAAACGGCCGTCCACACCGTCCGGATGTTCCGTCAGCGCCTCCGGGGAGGGAAACCGAGCATCGGGCCAGGGAATCGTTGGACGGTGACGAACCGGCCGACCGGGGTGAGCTGGAACAGGCCTTCCACGGCGTGTTCAAAAATGCTGCGGTATTTTTCTTCAGCTTCGGCCAGGGCCCATTTGCTGCTTTTTTCCGGGGTGATGTCCCGCACGTAGCCGAAATAGACGGGCGCGCCGTCCCGGTCGAGGACCCGTTGGGCCGATTCCTCGACCCAGAAACACGAAACCGTCCGGCTCAGCACCTGGCTCTGCCGGCCGGAAAAGGCGCCGTCCGTGGCCAACGGAGCTGCACCGCGTTCCGGGACTCCTGGTCGAGATAATACTGCTCGGACGATTGGGCCATGGCCTCCAGAAAGGCCGCCGGGGTATCGTAGCCGAACAGGGCGGCCATGGCCGTGTTGGCGTGGATGAAACTGCCGTCCGCGGCGCGCAGGACGATGGCCAGCGGCAGGTCCTGAAACAGGGCTGCGCCGGTTGCCGTCGAGTCCCAGGCGGCGAGTGGAGTGGAGGAGGGCGACGAGGTTTCCATGGCTTAACGTAGAAAGCGGCGCACCAGGGCGACCAGACCTTCCGGCTTGAAGGGTTTGACGATCCAGCCCGTGGCGCCGGATTTGAGGGCCTGGTTGCGTTTGTCGCGTTGGGATTCGGTGGTCAGCACCAGGACGGGCAGGAACCGGGTGTCCTCCGCATGCGCAGCTGGGCCAACAGCTCCAGGCCGCTCATGTTCGGCATGTTGACGTCCGTGATGACCAAGTCCACGCCGACGCCTACCTTGTCCAGGGCGTCGGTGCCGTCGACCCGCCTCAACAACCTCGTAGCCGGCACTGCGCAAGGCTTGGGAGGACCAGGGCTCGCACGCTGCCCGAGTCGTCGACGGTTAAAATACGCTTCCCTGCCATCGTCACTCCTTGCCGGATATGCCTAGGCCGATTATCATAATGAAACAATATGGAGCATCACAGCTCTTGGCAAGTCTTCCCGCACCGCGGGATGGAACGGGGGGGACGGCTCCCGGTGCATCCCGTGGACAGGGCGGGGACCCGTGTGTTACGGTACCGACCTTTCCCAATATGGGTCGGCAAGGCCCTTCCCGTCCCCCGGAGGACTCCAGTTTGAACAGTTTCGCGAAGAATCTCATGTTATGGGCGGCCATATCTTTGGTCATGGTTGTCCTGTTCAATTTATTCAATCAGCCCCAAGGTGCCAGCACCAAATTGTCCTATTCGGATTTCATGCAGAAGGTGGATGCCGGGGACGTGCTTTCCGTAAAGATCCAGGGACATAAGATTTTCCGGTGTCTTGAGCGGCAACGGGAAGTTCCTGACCTACGCTCCCGAGGACCCGAGTCTGGTCGGGACGCTCATGAAGAAGAAAGTCGAGGTCATGGCCGAACCCGACGAGAATCGCCGTGGTATATGACCTTGTTCGTCTCCTGGTTCCCCATGATCCTTTTGGTCGGCGTCTGGATTTTCTTCATGCGCCAGATGCAGAACGGCGGCGGCCGGGCCATGAGCTTCGGCCGGTCCCGGGCCAGGATGATCTCCCAGGAGCAGACCCGGGTCACCTTCGAGGACGTGGCCGGGGTGGACGAGGCCAAGGAAGAGCTTTCCGAGGTCGTGCAGTTCCTTTCCGATCCGAAGAAATTCACCCGGCTCGGCGGCCGCATCCCCAAGGGCGTGCTTCTGGTCGGCTCCCCGGGGACGGGCAAGACGCTTCTGGCCCGGGCCGTGGCCGGCGAGGCCGGCGTGCCGTTTTTTCTCCATATCCGGCTCGGATTTCGTGGAAATGTTCGTGGGCGTGGGCGCGGCCCGGGTGCGCGACCTCTTTTTGCAGGGGAAGAAAAATGCTCCCTGCCTTATTTTCATTGATGAAATCGACGCAGTGGGGCGCCAGCGCGGCGCCGGCTTGGGCGGCGGTCACGACGAGCGCGAACAGACCTTAAACCAGCTTTGGTCGAAATGGACGGCTTCGAATCCAACGAGGGCGTCATTTTGATCGCCGCCACCAACCGTCCCGACGTGCTCGACCCGGCCTTGTTGCGGCCGGGCCGCTTCGATCGGCAGGTGGTGGTGCCCACGCCGGACGTGCGCGGACGGTTGCGCATCCTGGAGGTGCATACTAGGCGTTCGCCGCTCTCGCCGGATGTCAATCTCGATGTGCTGGCCCGGGGGACGCCCGGTTTTTTCCGGCGCCGATCTCGAAAATTTGGTCAACGAGGCGGCCCTGCAGGCGGCCAAGGTCAATAAGGACCGGGTGGACATGGCCGATTTCGAGCACGCCAAGGACAAGGTGCTCATGGGCAAGGAGCGGCGCAGCTTGATCCTCTCCGACGAGGAGAAGCGCACCACCGCCTATCACGAGGGCGGCCATGCCCTGGTGGCCAAGAAACTGCCGGATACCGATCCCGTCCACAAGGTGTCCATCATCCCCCGCGGCATGGCCCTTGGCATCACCATGCAGTTGCCGACCGACGACCGACACAATTATTCCCGCGCGTTTCTCCAGAACAGCCTGGCCGTGCTCATGGGCGGCCGGGTGGCCGAGGAAGTGGTGCTGCAGCAGATGACCACCGGCGCGGGCAACGATATCGAACGGGCCACCGGCATGGCCCGCAAGATGGTCTGCTCCTGGGGCATGAGCGAGGTCCTCGGACCCTTGTCCTACGGCGAGCGGGACGACGAGATTTTCCTGGGCAAGGACCTCGTCCACCATAAGAACTTCAGCGAGGAGACCCTCGCGGCAAATCGACGCCGAGGTCCGCAAGATCGTGGAAGAGGCCTACGGCCGGGCCCGCGGCATCGTCGAGAACAATCTCGATGCCCTGGAATCCATCGCCAAGGCCTTGCTCGAGCGAGAAACCATTACCGGCGACGAGATCGATCGACTCATGCGGGGCGAGACCCTCCCTCCTCCGGAAACGCCGGCGGGCAGCGCCGGCACCCCGCCGAGCGGAGGTTCCCCGTCCGGAGCGGAACCGACCGCCGCCGCAGCCACGCCGCCGGCCGACGCCGCTTCGTCCTCGGCCGAGCCGCAGCCCGGGGACGGGACGGCGAAAGGCGGCACGACCGATGAGTTCACCCTGGAACCGGACGACGGGCATGGACGCTGATGCGGCGAATCGCTGGCAGCTTGGCCGAAGAATGACCCTGTCCTGCCGGACGCCCTTGGTGGCCGGCATCGTCAACGTCACGCCGGATTCCTTTATGACGGCGGCAGCCATCCGGATGCGGTTTCGAGCGTGGCGCACGGTCGCGCACTGGTTGCCGACGGTGCGGACATCCTGGACGTAGGGGGGGAATCCACCCGGCCGGGGGCCGCGACCGTGTCCCTGGACGAGGAAGTGGCGCGGGTCGTGCCGGTCATTACCGCCCTTGTCGCCGACTTCCCGGATATTCCGGTCTCCGTGGATACCTACAAGGCCGGTTGCGCCGCCGCTGCCCTGGCGGCCGGGGCGACCATCGTCAACGACGTTTCGGCCTGGGCCTTCGATCCGGGCCTGCTGGACGTCCTGGTCGCCGCCAAGCCGGGCTATGTGCTCATGCACAGCCAGGGCCGGCCGGACACCATGCAGTGCGCTCCCCATTACGACGACGTGGTGGAAGAGATTTTGGCCTTTTTCGAGGACAGACTCGGCCGCCTGGTGCGGGCCGGACTGCCCGAGGATCGGGTGGTGCTCGATCCCGGCATCGGCTTTGGCAAGCGCCTGGAGCACAACTTGGCCATCCTGCGCCGGTTGGACCGCTTTTTGTGCCTGGGGCGCCCGCTCTATCTCGGATTGTCCAACAAGACGCTGTTTGGCGATTTGTTCGGCTTGCCGCTTTCGCGTCGCGGCGAGGCCACCCAGGTGGCGACGGCCTTGACGGTGGCCAAGGGCGCGCGCATTCATCGCGTTCACGACGTGGCCGGGGCGAAACGGGCCGTGCGGTTGGCGATGGAGCTGGCCGCCTGACGGCCGGGGAATCCCGCACCTCGGCAGGATATTCGGCGGTCGGAGGGGACCGATCCCATAATGGCGAGCGCGTTCATCGACAGCTTTCACATCTCCTGGCGCGAGATCCTCGACATCGCCATCGTCACCTACGTGTTCTACCGCGGGCTGCTGCTGATTCACGGTACGCGGGCCGTCTCGGTGCTGCACGGTTTTTTGCTGATTCTCATCCTCTACTATCTGTCCGGGGAATTTGGCCTCAACACGCTCCATTGGCTGTTGACCAACTTTCTCAGTTCGATTTTTCTGGTCATCATCATTTGTTTCAGGCCGACATCCGCAAGGCCTTGTCCACGGTGGGGGCGGCCGGTTTCTTTCGCCGCAAGCCCCGGGCGGCCATGTCCGAATTCGTCCTCGACGAATGCGTCCTGGCCGTGACCGAAATGGCCCGCAGCAAGACCGGGGCCCTGATCGTCTTCGAACGTCGGGTGCTTTTGGGCGATTACATCCAGAAGGGCGTGGAGGCTCTCGGCCAAGCTGAGCAAGGAACTGCTGGGGACCATTTTTTTCCCGGATACGCCACTCCATGACGGCGCGGTCATCGTGCGCGGGGAAACGATCGTCGCCGCCGGCTGCATCATGCCGCTGATCGCCGGTTCTGAAATTGGACGCCTCGCTGGGGACCCGGCATCGGGCGGCGCTCGGCATCACCGAGGAGACCGACGCCCTGGCCGTGGTGGTCTCCGAGGAACGGGGCGTGGTTTCGGTGGCCGAGGGAGGCCGGCTCATCTCCCCGGTCGATGAGATGACCCTCAAGAACATGCTCTGGAGCCTGTGGGCCAAGCATCTATGAAACCGAACTGGCAATATCTGATTTTGGCCTTCGCCATGGCCATGTTCTGCTGGTATCTGGTCACCGGCCGGGAAAAGGTGGACACCTGGATGACCATGCGGGTGGAAATGACCGGCACCCCCGAGGGCCTCTATATCAAAAGCGGCATGGTCGGTTCCGTGGACGTGCTGGTGCGTGGTCCCCGGGGCGTGGTTCGCAAGATTGAGGAAAATCAGCTCGTTTACACCTTGAATCTCGGCAAGATCGCTCCGGGCCGGAATCTGATCGTCTTCGACCCGAAGAACATTCCCCTGCCCCGGGTCTACGAGGTCGTGGAAATCAGGCCGTCGCGCCTGGAATTGGAAGTGGAACACCGGGCCGTCAAGACGGTGCCGGTCAAGGTGGCGCTCCGTTCGGCCCTGCCCGAGGGCTATGCCCTGTCCGGAGCCCGGGCCGTCCCGGATTCCGTGAAATTGACCGGCCCGGCCGTCCGGCTGGCCAAGATCAGTGAAATTCGTACCCAGCCCATCGTGTTGGCTTCGCCCCTGCCGACGCATTTCGATGACCGGGTGGCCCTGGACGTGCCGGACGAGGTCGACGCCACGCCGACCAGTGTCCAGGTGAGCATGACCTTTGTCGGCAAGGAATCGGAAACGACGCTCAAACTGCCGGTGACCGTGCACAAGCCGCAGGGGCGGGATGTGGACATTACGCCCAAGTCCGTGACCCTGCGGGTCCGTGGCCCGGCGGCGATTATCGGCGACAAGGCCTTTCCCGGCCTGGTGGAGGCGAGTCTGGATCTCAAGGCCGACATCGCCCCCGGCCGTTACGAGGCTGCCTATCGGGTGAAGATGCCCCGAGGCTGCGAACTGATTGAGGCCAAGCCGGAAAAGGTAGCGTTGACGGTGAAATAGCGACCGGGATGGTCTGCGTTTGTTGGGAGCATCTATGGAAAAGCGTCTTTTTGGAACGGACGGACTGCGTGGGACGGTCAATACCTATCCCATGACGCCGGATGTGGTCATGCGTCTGGGACTGGCCGCCGGTCAGTACTTTCGGTCGAGCCAGCGGCTGCACAAGGTCCTGATCGGCAAGGACACCCGGCTGTCCGGCTATATTTTCGAGTATGCCCTGGCCTCGGGGTTCTGCGCCGCCGGGATGGACGTGTTGCTGGTCGGCCCCCTGCCCACGCCGGCGATTTCCTTTCTCACCCGCGACATGCGGGCTGACCTTGGGGTGGTCATTTCCGCGTCGCATAACCCTTATAATGATAACGGCATCAAATTTTTCGATCACAGAGGCTTCAAGCTGCCCGATGCCGTGGAGGATGCCATCGCCGCCAAGGTGCTGGCCTGCGGCGAACAATGGGATCTGCCGGCGCCCGAGACTGTCGGCCGGGCCTTCAAGCTTCAGGACAGCACCGGCCGCTACAATGTTTTTCTCAAGAAGACCATCCCGTTGGATGTGACGTTCGATGGGGTGAAGGTGGTGCTCGATTGCGCCAATGGCGCGGCCTTCCGGGTGGCGCCCCAGGTCCTGGAGGAGCTGGGCGCCGAGGTGATCAAGATCGGGGTCGCTCCCGACGGCACCAACATCAACCGGGGCGTGGGCTCGCTGTATCCCGAGTTGGCCGCCCGGAAGGTCGTGGAAACCGGCGCCGCCATCGGTATCGCCTTGGACGGCGACGCCGATCGGGTGATCGTGGTCGACGAAAAGGGACGCATCCTGGACGGCGACCAGATCATGGCCATCTGCGCCCTGGACCTCATGCAGAACGGCGGCTTGCCCGGCAACCTGCTGGTGGCCACGGTCATGAGCAACATGGCCCTGGAGCTTTTCATGGTCCGGCATGGCGGCCGACTGTTGCGGACGCCGGTGGGGGACCGCTATGTCGTGGAGGCCATGCGGGCCAATGGCGCCAAACTCGGTGGCGAGCAGTCGGGGCATCTTATTTTCCTCGACCACAGCACCACCGGCGACGGCACGTTGGCCGCCCTGCAGCTCTTGCGCATTATGGCCCGTACGGGTAAACCGTTGTCGGAACTGGCCACTCTGCTGACCCCGTTGCCGCAAAAGCTCGTCAATGTACCCGTGGAGCGCAAGATTCCTTTTGCGGAGGCGCCGGCCGTCGCTCGGGCCACGGCCGAGGCCGAACGACGGCTGGCCGGCAAGGGACGGGTGCTGTTGCGGTATTCCGGTACGGAATCCTTGGCCCGGGTCATGGTCGAGGCCGAGAATCCGGCCATGGTGGAGACGCTGTGCGACATGCTGGCCACTGCCATCACCGAGGCATTGGGATAACTCTCTGGAAGCGTGGGAAACGGTCCCTGGGACTGGACTTGTTTGTATAAAGGAATTACCGTCCGACGTTGATGCGGGATAGCGTTCGGACGGGCGGCTTCCCGCCAATATTACGGTCATCGAACGGACAAGTGGGGTAGTGACGCGCCCCCATTTCCCTCCGAAACCATAGCGGGTAGTGCGTATCCAAGGAGAAGAGCATGGAAATTAAGAAAGTGGTCATCCCCGTCGCCGGGTGGGGGACGCGGTCCTTGCCGGCCACCAAGAATATTCCTAAGGAAATGCTGCCCGTCTACAATAAGCCCATTGTGCAATATGTCGTCGAAGAGGCGCAGGCCTCGGGGCTTCAGGATGTGGTGTTCGTTACCAACCGCAACAAGACGATTATTGAAGATCACTTCGATTATAATTTGGCCTTGGAGGATCTGCTGACGCGGACCGGCAAGACCGATATGCTGAAAATGGTGCGGGAAGTGGCCGAGATGGCCAACATCATTTCCGTGCGCCAGAAAAAGCAGTTGGGTCTCGGCCATGCCGTGTTGTGCGCTCGCGAGGTCTGCAAGAACGATCCCTTTGCCGTCATGGTCGGTGACGATCTGATGTTCAGCATGGAGCCGGGCATCAAGCAGTTGCTCACCGTTGCCATGAGCGAACACATGCCGGTGGTCGGCGTTATGGAAGTGCCGCCCGACATGGTCTCGCGCTACGGCATCATCGACGGCGACGAGTTCGCGCCGGGCATGTACCGGGTGCGCAACCTCGTGGAGAAAGCCCGAGCCCAATAAGGCGCCTTCCCGGTTGGCTATCGTGGGCCGCTACGTGCTGTTCCCCGACATCTTCTACCATCTGGAGAAGGTCGTTCCGGGCCATGGCGGCGAGATTCAGCTCACCGACGCCTTGAAGGGCTTGGCCGGCAACAATCGGCTGCTGGCCGTCAAATCCAGGGTCAGCGTTTCGACGCCGGCGACTGGGTGGACTACCTCACGGCCAACATTTATTTTGCCTTGCACGACGAGGCGTTGCGCGAGTCCTTGGTGCCGCGTCTGCGGGAGCTGTTGCCGGAGGAGAAATAGGCCTTCGACCGGGCGTGCTTGGCGTCCGCAACCTTTTCGCCCGGGGGGAGCGCCTTCCGGGCGTTTTTTTTCCTATGGAGCATGTCACTCTTGCCATTGCCCTGACCGCGCCGCCGTTTTCCATCCTTTCCTACGGCGTCCCGGAATCGTTTTGCCCTGAGGATTTCCCGGCCGGACTGCGGGTGCTGGTCCCGGTGGGCGGGCAGCTGCGGGTCGGGGTGGTCTGGGAGACCGGCGCCGCGCCCCCGGAGGGCGTGACGCTCCGTCCCGTGCTCTGGCCCCTGGAACGTGAGCCCGTCTGCGACGCCGCCTATCTTGAGCTGGTCCGGAATTTGGCCAGCCGTTATCTGTCACCCCAGGGCGTATCCTGATGGCCCTCTTGCCCAAGGGGCTGCGAACGTCGCGGTTGGTCTTTGCCTACGATAGCGGTGGCGGCGTCCCCGGCCGACTGACGGCCAGAAGCTTGGCCCGGTGCGCGCCGGAGAGACTGGCCGAGTTGGCCGGACTGTGGCGCGCCGGCGCCATGGGCTGCCTGGCCGAGGCCGGTCAGGCCGATCCGCTGTGTTCCCTGGCGGCCGATCCTCCCTGGCCGGTGCGCCCCGGCGCGGCCCGCCAGTTGGCGATTTTGGACCTGCTGTGCGACCAGGGTCCCTCACTACTCTCCGACGTCAACCGTCGCCTCGGCCCCGGCATGACCGGCATCCTCCGTCGGCTGGTGGCGATGGGGCTGGTGCGGCTGGATGCGGGCGACGGCGCGGAGGACGCACTCGCGCCGCCGGGCGTGGCCGAGCCGGTGACGCCGGTGTTGCCGCCCCTGACCGCCGACCAGGCCGAGGCCTTGGCCGCGTTGACACCGGCCCTGGCCGCTCCGGATGGCGTGCCCCGGCTGGTTTTCGGCGTGACCGGCAGCGGCAAGACGCGTCTCTATCTTGAATTGGCCAAGCTGACGCTGGAGGCCGGCAAGCGGGTGCTGCTCCTGGCGCCGGAAGTGGCCCTGGCCGCACGGTTGCAGCAGGCCGCCGCCAAGGCCTTTCCCGACCGAACCGTGCTGCTGTCCCACGGCTACCAGCCGCCGGCCGTGCGCGAGACGGCCTTTTGCCGCATGGCTCGTCCCGATGCGCCGTCCATCGTGGCCGGCACGCGTTCGGCCCTGTTCCTGCCGCTACGCGACCTGGGCCTGATCATCCTCGACGAGGAACATGACGGCGCCTTCAAACAGGAGGACCGGTTGCCGTATCAGGCCAAGGAAGTGGCGTTTTTTCGGGCCAGGCAGGCCGGGGCCCTGCTGCTGCTCGGTTCGGCCACGCCGGACGTGAAGACCTTCCAGGCCGCTCGGCTGGGCCAGGTCCCCATGGTCTCCCTGCCGCGTCGGATCGGTGGGGGCGGCTTGCCGGAAATCGAGCTGGTGGATTTGCGGGGCACGACCAAGGTGACGGCCGTGGCCGGGCAGCGCGAGACCGGCGACCGGGTGGGCATCTTGACCGAACGGGCCTCCCAGGCCCTGATCGAGACCGTCTCCGCCGGAGACCAGGCCATGATCCTGCTCAATCGTCGGGGGTACGCGCCGCTGTTGTTTTGTCTGGACTGCGAAAATCCGGTCCGTTGCCCGCGCTGTGAGCTGTCGCTCACCTACCATAAGGACCGGGAGCGCTTGATCTGCCACTATTGCGGCTACTCCCGGCCCCATCCTTCGCCGTGCCCCATTTGTGGCGGCACCACCTTTCTGCCCATGGGCGTCGGCGCCGAGCTGCTTGAGGAACAACTCGCCGGCATCCTGCCGGACGGTACCACGGTGCTGCGGCTGGACCGGGACGTGGCCCGGCGGCCCGAGCGGGCCGAGGCCGTACTGGCCGATTTCGCCGCCGGCCGGGGGCAGGTGTTGGTCGGGACGCAGATGCTTTCCAAGGGGCACCATTTTCCGGACGTGACCCTGGTGGTGGTGGCCGACGCCGATCTTGGCCGCAACCTCCCGGACTATCGGGCGACGGAACGGACCTTTCAGCTGTTGACCCAGGTGGCCGGCCGGGCCGGCCGCGGCGAGCGCCCCGGTCGGGTGCTGATTCAGACGAGAACGCCGCAGGATCCGTTTTTTCAGTATGTGATCACCAACGATTTCGAGGGTTTTTTCGAGCTGGAACTTTCTCGGCGGCGCCGCCTGAGCTATCCTCCGTTTACCCATCTGGGGCTTGCCCGGTTCAGTTTCCCCCGGGACGAGGGGGCGGGGCCTGGCTTGGTGGAGGCGGCCGGGGAGGCCATGCGCCTGGCGGCCGCGCCCTTGGGTGTGCGCGTGCTCGGGCCGGCTCCGGCGCCGCTGTCCCTGCTGGCGGGACGTCGCCGGCTGCATTGCCTGATGAAGTCCCCGGACTGGCCGTCCTTGCGCCGGGTGTTCGCCGCCGGCCGGGAGGCCTTGGGGAAGAGCGGCCGCGTGCGGCTTACCCTGGATTTGGACCCGGTTGATATGTTGTAACGCCGGTCGTGGCCTGAGTCGTGGGAAGGCTGGCGGCGCTGCATCCTTCCGGACATCCCCCTGGTAAACGACGCCATTGGGCGGTATGAAGGGTACGGTGATCGTGCATGCCGTCCGCTGTGCGGTGGCAAGGCCCTGAATCTGCGGCGTCCGGACCATGGTGCGGCCGTATCGGGATGGCGCGATCCTGAAATACGAACGGTTTCATCGCCGCGTGTGTTTCCGAACGGCGACGCCCTGCGATGCCGGGGAAGGCTTCCGGCGGCGCGTCTGCGATGGTCGCACGATAGGATCTTGGCCGGTAGAGCATCGGCCGGTACAAAACGGAAGAGGTCTTGCCGGGCATGAAGCAACGGGTGCGCATCGCTCTGCCGGTTTCTCCGGCCGCCTGGATCGTCCTGTGCTATATGCTCGCCGGTCTGGCCTGGGTCTTCTTTTCCGACCGTGTGGCCGCCGTCCTTTTTCGGGACAAGCCGGAGGCATTGCTGCGGCTTTCCATCCTGAAGGGATTCCTTTTCGTTTTCGGTACGGCCCTGCTGCTCTATCTTCTGCTGCGCTGGTACGCGCGGCGCTGCTACCGCAAGGAACAGTCCCTTCGGGAAAGCGAGGAACGCTACCGGCTGGTCGTGGAATCCGCCCCGAATGCCATTTTGATCGTTGCGGAGGGCCGTACGGTTTTTGCCAACGCGCCGGCCTATCGGCTGTTCGGGGCTGCAAGCGCATCGGCACTCGTCGGTTTGGACATTGGTGATTTGATCGCTCCGGCCGATCGTCCGGTCATGCTCCGGGCCCTGGATCGGGTTGCGGGCAAGGCCGCTTCCGTGGATTTGGGCTGTCGCCGGTGGCGGCAACTGGACGGTCGCTTCCTGGATCTGGAGGGGACGGGCGCGCCCTTTCCCCTGGAAGACCGGCCGGCCCTCCTGATCTTTTTGCGGGATATCGGCCCGCAACGGGCAGCGGAGCGTTCGTTGCAACAACGTGATGCCCAATATCGCCTGCTGGCCGAGAATGCCCACGATCTCATTTTCACCCTCGATGCCGACTACCATCATACCTACATCAGCCCTTCGGTCGAAAAGCTGCGTGGGGTCCCCGTGGAGGAGGCCCTGCGGGAATCGCTCGAAGAGGTCATGACGCCCGAATCGTACGCACGTGTGCGGGAGCGGATCGACAATCCCCGGATCTCCCGTGAAGACGCCTCCCATATGGAGCGGATGGAATTGGAGCTGCGCCGCCGGGACGGCTCCACGGTTTGGGTGGAAAGCGTGGTTCGTTCCATGTTCGACGAGGCCGGGACGTTTCGGGGGTTTGTCGGGGTGGCTCGGGATATCACCGAGCGTCGCCTGATCGAGGAAGAGCGCAACCGTTCCCAGATCTTTTTGACGAAAATTTTGGCCGCCATTCCCGATCCGGTCTTTGTCAAGGACACGGAACGGCGGTTCGTGCTGGTCAACGAGGCCATGTGCATGTTTTGGGGCATTCCCGGCAGGAACTGCTCGGCCGGAAGGATACGGACTTCGTCTCGCTGGACATGGCCGACGCCGGAGACGCCGGGGATATGTGTACGCTCGCCGCGGGAGGGGAGCATATCGCCGAGGAGCGCCTGACGGACAGCTTGGGCCGGACGCGCGCCATCGTGACGAAACGGGGGGATTTCAGCGATGCCCGGGGAGAGCGCTTTGTTGTGGGCGTCATTCGCGATGTGACCGACGACCGGGCCAAGGAGGCGTTGGCTGCGCCGGTCCCTGCTGGAGAAGGAGGTGCTCCTAAAGGAAGTGCACCACCGGGTGAAGAACAACCTGCAAATTATCTCCAGCCTGCTGTTCCTGCAAAAAGAGGGAATTGCCGATCCGGTCATCCAAAACATGTTCGAGGAGAGCCGGCATCGCATCACCTCCATGGCCCTGGTCCATGAGGAGCTCTATCGGTCCGGCGATCTCGGGCGGGTGGACCTCCAGGAGTACCTGGAGCGTCTGGCCCCCAAGGTGGTGCAGTCGTTGCGGGGGGAGAAGGACTTGCAGTTGACCCTGGAACTGTCCTCCTGCCTGTTGGCGCTGGACAAGGCCATTCCCTTCGGCCTGCTCGTCAACGAATTGCTGACCAACGCCGTCAAGCACGGGTTTGTCGGACGGGATGCGGGTACGATCCGTCTGTCCGCGACGGTGGAAGGCGGTCTGGTGCGCGCGGAAGTTGCGGATGACGGCGTGGGCTTGCCCGAGGGCTTTCATCCCGAGGCCGCCAAGAGTCTCGGCATGCAGCTGGTCGTGCAGCTCACCCGTCAGTTGCGCGGTTCCCTGACGTTCGGGACGGGGCGGGAGACCGTTTTCCGGCTGACCTTCCCGTGCATCGATCCGCCTGCCTAGAGAAAGACCATACGGCACGGGATCGGCGGAGATGCCTCCGGCGGTAAAGGTTTGGCATCCTACCGTGCACTTTTCGGCGGCAGCAAGGCTCCGGCCGGAGGGGCTCCTTCGGTCGCGTGCGCTGTGCTGTGGTCGGGGACGGTGGCGGGCTGCCGGGATACTTCCGACGTCTTCACGGGAGGGGCGATTCGGGATGAAAGAGGGGGGGGCCGGAGGATCGGGCGCCCGATCCTCCGGTTGAAACGGCGTTAGGCCGACAGGGCCTTGGGATGGCCGGCGCCGCCCTTGAAGACGATCTCCGCCCGGGCGACATTGGGACCGTCGGTGGTGACGGTGATGGCGACCGGCTCGTGGAAGTATGCCGCCGCGGCGTTCAGGATACCCTCGTAGTATTCGGGGTAGCCGCGCTTGGAATGGTAGGTCATGATGAGGCGATCAGGACCTTCTTCCTTGTAGGTGAATTTCGGCGGCAGGATACCGGGAAGATCCTTGGTCAGGTTGGCGTGGGTCTGGTTCATGGACAGATAGAAGTCCTTGAGCGTTTTGGCCTTGAAGTACTGCGGATAGAGCTTGTGGAAGCCCTTGACGGTATAGTTGCCGAGGTTCAGGAAGACCTCCCGTGCGCTGGTCTTGGCCTTCTTCGCGACGATCTCGGCAATCTGGCGCAATACCTGGTCCGGGTAGCTCTGGGTGGGCAGGAAGGTGGGATGCCCCATGGTTTCCTGCAGGGCCTCGTAGACCGCCTTACCGTAGTGTTCCTCAACGAATTCCTGCATGAGCTTCGGCAGGATGCCCTTCATCTTGCCTTCGGATGCGCGCAGCTGGATGTTCTTTTCATCGTGCTCGGCAAAGGTGCCGGCCAGTTTGAGCAGGGATTGGGCCAGCTCGGCCAGCTCCCGGGTGGCCTGGGCCGTCTGGGAGGCTCCCTCGTCGGCTTCGGCGGCCACCGAGGCGATCACTTCGATATTGCGGTTGATTTCCTCGGCGGCGGCGGACTGCTGCTCGGCGGCCGTGGCGATCTGCGTCACCTGGCCGGTCACTTCCTTGATGCGGCCGATGATCTGCATCAAGGATTGGCCGGCGCTGTCCGTGGAAGTGGTGCTTTCCTCCACTTTGGCCTCGGTTTCCTTCATGGAATCCACTGCGTGGCGCGAGCCCTCCTGAATGTGGTGGATGGAGGCTTCCACCTCTTTGGTGGCAGTCATGGTCTTTTCGGCGAGTTTGCGCACTTCGTCGGCCACCACGGCGAAGCCCCGACCGGCCTCGCCGGCGCGGGCCGCTTCGATGGCGGCGTTTAAGGCCAGCAGGTTGGTCTGGTCGGCGATGTCGTTGATCACGCCGATAATGCGGCCGATTTCGGCGGCCTGGCTATCCAGGTCGGTCAGCACGTGGCCCAACTTGCCGGTGGATTCGGCCACGGCCTTGATGCCCGAAACGGCCAAGCGGACTTGACCGGCGCCGGTTTCGGCCGCCTGGTTGGCGGCATCGGCCGCTTCGGCCGTCTTGGAGGCGTTTTTGGCCACCTCCATGACCGTGGCGGTCATTTCTTCCATGGCCGTGGCGACGGCGTCGGACTGTTCCTTCTGCTGCTTGGCGCCTCGGGCCTGCTCGTCGGAGGATGCCGACAGCTCTTCCGAGGCCGAGGCCACGCGCTGGGACAGTTCGTTGATGTCTCCACCGAGGGAGTGCAGTTCGGCCTGGGTTTTTTCCAATTGATGCTGTTGCTGGTGCACCTTCGTCAGATCGGTGAGGGAGACGACGGCCCCCAGCAGATCACCCCGCAGCCCGTGAAAGCAGTTGACGGAGAAAAAGCAGGACATCTGGCGGCCGTTCCAGAACGTCATGTCGTGTTCGGTGTTGATCGTTTTGCCACCGCTCAAGGCCTGTTCGGTCAGGGCGGTGCCGTTTTTGTTGTAGACGGCTTGGCTGACGGTCTTGCCGATGATGTCTTTGGCCGATTTGTCAAGCATCGTCGTGAAGGAGTGGCTGGCATGGGTAATGATGCCGTCCTTGTTGCAGATGAAGAACGGCGTGCCCACGGCCAGAATGGCGCTGCGGTAGTACTCGCGGCGTGTCATGTTGTATTCCAGAGCCCGGCTGGCTTCCTCGCCCAGGCAGCCGAGTTCCTTCCAGGCCCGGACGTCGTCCAGGAGGAAGGCACTGTGGTCCGAATTCATTTTGCGGAAGCTTTCATAGAGACTTTGGGACGGTGCATCGGCTTTTTTCGCCGCAAACCAGGCTATCAGGCAACCGATGACGGCCAAGACGACACCGACAAGGATGTTGCCCACCGCACTGGCGGCGAGAATGACAATGGCCAGGACCACGCCCAGGGTAAGGCAGATTTTGCCGGAGACTTGCATGGGAGAGTGCGCGTTCATGAGAGTGGCTCCACAAGTATTTTTTCTATCCAAATCTAAATAAAGTGGATAGTCAATGGGTTGCAGTGGAGATTCGGTGCGCCGGCCTGGGACAAAAAGATACGCATTGACATAAAAACTATTATTTTCATGACAGTTGCGCCATTCGAAACGCTGTCGATGTTTTCTCTATGCCATCATGGTTTGGTTGCGTCCAGCTCGGCCGGACAACGACCGGTAAAACGAAACGGGCCGAACAGGCTGCGCTCAAGGGCGGCCAGGCCGACCGGTGTTTCGCCGTAGAGGGCCAGTCGGGCGGGGGCCTCGGGGAGCAGCTCCAAGTCGTAGGGCGATTCGGCGGCCACGACGAGCAGTCGCCTGGGGGTGGCCGTGGCCAGGGCCTTGGCGAGCGCAGCCTGCTCCGGATGGCGCCGGACGTCGGTCGCCAGGAAGATCACGGCATGCGCCGCCACGGCTTGGGCTACAACCGCCCGGATGGTCGCCTCGTCGGGCGCCGGCGGAAGGAAGGCCGTCCGCACGCCCGGCCAGGCGGCGAGGGCGGCTTCTGATTCGGGGTCCAGGGGCGCGCGTCCGATTTGGGGGCGCACGACGAGCGTTTCCTGGGGCGCCGTCAGCGGCAGCACCCCCTTGTCCAGGCGGAAGGCCGTCAGGCTGCGGGCAGCGATACGCCGGGCCACGGCTTGATGGGCCGCTGTGGCCAGAAGCCGGGGCAGATTCGGGTTGGGATTGGCCAGTCGGGCGGCGTCGAGCAGGCCGTAGCGTTCCTTGAGGCGCAGGATGCGCAGCACGGCCTCGTTCAGACGGGCCAGGGGCAGGCGTCCGTCGCGGACGGCCGCGATGACCCGGTCCATGGCCTCCAGACGTTCGCTGGCCGGGCGCCCCTTGTCGGCGCCGATCAGCAGGACGTCGGCCCCGGCGACCAGGGTGCGCACGGCCGCCTCGGCCGTGCCGTAGCGTTTGACCACCGCCCCCATGCCGAGAGAGTCGCTGAAGATTACCCCCTGAAACCCCATGCGGCCGCGCAGGACGCCCTGGAGCATCCGCGGGGAGAGGGTGGCGGGCAGATTGTCGGCGTCAAAGGCCGGGGTGAGCACATGGGCCGTCATGACCGCCGGAGCCCCAGCGGCGAAAGCGGCCCGGAACGGCGGCCAGTCCACCCGCGTCAAGGTGGCGGCATCATGGCTGACCGTGGGCAGGCCGATATGGGAATCCACGGCCGTGTCGCCGTGGCCGGGGAAGTGTTTGGGCGTGCAGATGATGCCGGCCGTGTTGTAGCCGTCGGTGGCGGCGGCCGTGAACCGGGCCACCTCGGCCGGGTCCGAACCGAACGAGCGGATGCCGATGATGGGGTTGGCCGGATTGATGTTGACGTCGGCCACTGGGGCGAAATTGACGTTGATGCCGCAGGCGGCCAGCTCCCGGCCGGAAATGGCGGCGGCCTGCCGGACCAGGTCGGTGCGGCAGGTGGCCGCCTGGGCCATCTGGCTCGGGAACAGCGTCACCCCCTGGCGCAACCTGGCCACCGGGCCGCCCTCCTGGTCGATGCCGATGAGGAGTCCCGGCAGGTGCGGGCTGGCCGCCGCCGTGGCCTGGATGGAAGCGGTCAGGCGGGCCACCTGTTCCGGCGATGCGATATTGCCCGCCGCGCTGTAGAGAATAAGTCCCCCCACGTGGCGGTCACGGATGAGCCGGATCACGTCCTCGGACAGCTCCGGCCCAGCGAACCAGACCATGAAGACCTGTCCGACCTTTTCCTCCAAGGTCAGGGACGCGGCCAGCTTTTCGGCCCGGGAAGCGGCATGTGCGGGAACGGACAGGAGCAGTAGCAACAGACAGCTGAGCCGGATGATCGTGTATCGCATGGGAACTCCGGGAAGGCGTTGCAGTCAGGGGGAATGCTTTTCGGTATACATGGCCTCGTCGGCGCGGCGGACGAGGTCGTCGATCGATTGCCCCGGCACGTGCAGGGCGATGCCGATGGAGACCGACAGGGCGGGCGCGCCGGGAAGATGCATGGCGGCGACGGCTTCGGTCACGGCGGTACGCACGCGTCCGGCCATGGCGGTGGACTGTTCCATGGTGGCGTCGGGCAACAGCAGGACGAATTCGTCACCGCCGAGCCGAGCCAGCAGATCGTAGGGCCGGATGCGGCTGGCGATGCCCTGGGCCGCCGCAACGAGCACGGCATCGCCCACCGGATGGCCGAAGGTATCGTTGATGGCCTTGAACCGGTCCAGGTCGCAGAACAGCAGGGCCACGGGCGAGCCCTTGCGTTCGGCCAGGGAAAGCAACGGCGGACCGTGCCGGGTGAGAAACGCCCGGTTGGGAACGCCGGTCAGTTCGTCGGATTCCCGTTGGCGCGTCAGCTCTTCATGGATGCGGACGTGTTGGATGTCGCCGGAAAAGATTTCGCAGAAATGTTCGAGAAAGTCCGTCCCCTTGTCCGGGATATACCGTTTGGGGTCGCTGTCGGCCATGATGAGGGCGCCGATGGTGCGGTCCGGCCGATATTTGTCCTCCAGCGGGGCAATGAAGCAGGAGCCGCCGCACAAGGCGGGCGAGGCGGCCAAGGTCTTGGCCCCGAAGAAAAATTCCGGCTGGGGGATGTCCGCGATGCTGCCCAGAAAGACGGTGCGATCCGGGGGCAGGTGCGGCAAGGCGGCCAGGGCCGCTTCCAGGTTGGCCCGGGGCGGGCAGGGAATCTCGGCCGGGACGCGGTCGCCGAAATCCTCTTTGTTGAGCAGGCAGGCGAGAAAGGGAACGTTCATGGCCTGGCCGAGATGTAGGACCATTTGGGGCAGATCGGCCAAGCCCCGCAGTTCGCGCGACAGGGTCAGGGCCGAACGAAAGGTGGAGAAGGCATGGGTGTTTGCCCGAAAAATGCCCTGCAACTTGTCGAGTTGCAGGGCCAGGCGCCGCAGTCGGTCCCGCAGCCGGGCCGTTTCCTCGGTCTGGAGGCGGTTGGCCGTGGCCAAATCGTCCCGCTCCTGCTCGAGATCGGCGCAGATATTCCGAACGGCATCCAATAAGTCCCGGAACTCCGGACGCTTGCCATCTGGAAGAAAGCGTTCGAGCTTCAGGGCGCTGGCGGCGAAACCGGTGTCGTTAAATTGGCTGGTCATAGGAAAGCCGGGCCAACGTGGCCAATCCAGGATCCGGGCTTTCGATACCACCTTCAGGACATGGCAACAACCCATGATGCATTCGGAAAAGTGCTTTGGCCCGGCGGGGCTTCCTGCTATGGAAAGGCATGCGCCTACTGGTTTTGAATTTCACCCGGCTGGGCGACTTGCTGCAGACCCAGCCGGCCTTGGCCGAACTGGCCGGGCAGGGGCATGCGGTCGCGCTGGCCTGCCTGGAAAATTTTGCCGGCGCGGCCACCTTGCTGCCCGGGGCGAGCCGGGTTTTCCCGTTGCCCGGTGCCAAATTGTTGGCCGGCCTGGCCGGGAATTGGCCCGGGGCCCTGGCCCTGGTCACGGCCTTTGCCGATCAGGTGACACGGGAGTTCGCGCCGGAAGCGGTCATCAATTTGACCCCGGCCGTGGCAGCCCGGCTGCTGGCCAGGCGCTTGGGGGGCGACACCGTGCGGGGCTTCGGCCTCGATGCCCTGGGGTTTCGTCTGGAAAGCACTCCCTGGGCGGTTTTTTTGGAGGCCTCGTCGGCCAATCGCGGGCTTTCGCCCTTTAATATCGTCGATTTGTTCCGCAAGGCGGCCGGCGGCGGCCGGGGACGGGGGCAGTTCGCCTTGCGCCGGCCCGATGCCGGGGCCCTGGAGGTCGCTGCCGCCCGGTTGGGCCAAGTCCCGTCGGCGCACGGCTATGTGGGGCTCCAGCTCGGGGCCAGCGCCGCGGCCCGGCAATGGCCGGCGTCCGCCTTTGCCCGGCTGGGCGATCAGCTCTGGCAACGGTTGGGGGTGGTTCCCGTGTTGTTGGGCGGTCCGGGCGAAACCGGGCTGGCCGATGCCTATCGGCAGCAGGCCACCGGTCCCTGCCTGGACTTGGTCGGTCGGACGGACCTGACGGAATTGGCCGCCGTCCTGGTCGGGCTGCGCCTGCTCGTCACCAACGATACCGGCACTCTGCATTTGGCCGCCGGCCTGGACGTCCCGTCGGTGGCCCTGTTTTTGGCTACGGCCCAGCCCTGCGATACCGGTCCCTACCGGCCGGGCTGCCTCTGCCTGGAACCCGACATGCCCTGCCATCCCTGTGCTTTCGGGACGACCTGTCCGCGGGAGCATGCCTGTCTTTTGGCCATCGGCCCGGAAACGGTGTTTGCTGCCGTGGCGGATTTTTTGAAAACGGGGACGTTTCCGGCCAGGAACTATCCTGGCGCCCGGGCTTGGCTTTCGGATTTCGATACTGCAGGTTTCATGGACGTGCGTTCCTTGTCCGGACACGATGCCGAGCCTCGGGCCGTGTGGCTGCGCTTGGCGCGCCAGATCCTCCGTCAGTTTCTTGACGATATTCCGTTCGAAACGACCGCGCCGACCGGCGACGTGCCGGAGTCTCTCCGGTCCGCGCTTGTTACCTGTTTGGACCAATCCGCGACTCTTTTGGAGTTGCTTGCCGGCCAAGCCGCCTTGCTGGCCAGAACGCCGACCATGAAAAGCCGGTTCCTCGGTACCTGGGAACGGGTGCGCCGCTTGTGGTTGGCCTCGCCGTATCTGGCCGTGCTGGGCCATCTTTGGCAGCGGCAGGCCCAGAATCCTGGCAGCGATCTGCCGGCGCTCCTGTCGCGTATCGATCGGTACGCCTCCTGCATTGCCGCTTTTCGACGACAGATCAGCCCTGCCTGAACGGCGGTTGGCACGGTTGTTGAAAAGAACAGGCCGAGAGCGGGAAATCCTTTCCCCCAAGAACCACTCCAGAGGGAGGCGTGCGATGATCAGCGTGGACGGCCGGGAAACCGGAATTGACATCAGCAAGTTTCAGAATCTCGAAGAGATTCTGCTGACGATCGTGGACGCGGGAGCCCTGGAGGGGCGCGTCGTCACCGACGTATTGGTTAACAACGAACGGTTTTCGGAGATTTATCCCCATCAGGCCGAGGACATCGAGGCTACGGAAATTACGAGCGTGGAAGTCAAGAGCATGCCCCGCCTCGAGATGGCCTTCAACATCACCAAGGAACTCGACAAGGTGGTGCGGCTGATGGAGGAGGGGGCCAAGCGGGTGGCCGAGCTTTTCCGTCAGGCCGATGACGCTCAGGCGCTGGAGGTCTACCAGGATCTTTTGGATGTGACCCGCGATTTCCTGCATATGATCGGTGTGCTGCGTCAGGACGGCACCTCGCAGAACGACGAGGGCTTCAATGCGGCCGCCCAGGAAATTTCCGCGCTGTTCACCGAGATGACGGAAGTGCTCGAAAACGAGGACTGGATTTTGCTGGCCGACCTGTTGGAATACGAATTCACTCCGGCCATCGTCCATTGGAAGTCTGTCATTGCCCGACTGCGGGAAGACTTCCGTGAAGCCGGCAAGGAATAGCGCCATGTCTGACAAGCTTGAATTTCTCGAACAGGCTCTGGCGGCAGGGGAACGCGAACTCAACTGCCTGCTGGCAGGTGAGATCGAAGAAGCGGAACAACTGGCCAAGGAGCGCGGCCAGTTACTGGAACAGGCCTGGAACTCGACCGAAGACGAAAACGTGGGTCTGCTTCGGGACAAGCTCTTAAAGCTCAAGAACCTGCAAGGCCAGCTCACCACCGAGGCCCGGCGGCTGCACGCCGAACTGAAGAGCGACTTGCAGCGGGCCAAGCAGGAAAACCAGCGTCTTTCCGGCTACCGCACCAGTGTTTTGCCCAATCCGGCCGTTCGCCGGTATCTGGATAAGGCCGGGTGAGCCGGTTCGCGTGCCACATGCCATAAGGCCGGGCCCTGCGCCCGGCTTTTTTTTTGTGGGACGACGATGGCGACGGCGGTCCCCAGGTCCTGCCGCGGGAAAGGACGCTTGCAAAAAAAACATGGCGGAATGCCCGGCATACAGGCATTCCGCCATGGGGGATACGGATGGGGGAGCCTTCGGGCGCGTCATCGATGCACGCCGCACGGGATCCCGGTTGTCATCAGGTCCATTCCCGGAAGCGGGGTGGCGCGTTGCCTTTTTCGGGTCGTCGCCGGCTCCGCCCGAAACCGGGTATGCCTCACACGATCGGCTGCTCTCCTGCCCGCGCCGCCTGTCCTGGGGAGGGGCGCCATGGCCCGCTCCGCGATGATGCGCGGGAAAAGAACAGGTTAGATTTTGTTGAATTCGCTTTTGGGAGCGCCGCAGGTGGGGCAGACCCAGTCTTCCGGGAGGTCTTCGAATTTGGTGCCCGGAGCTATGCCGTTGTCCGGGTCGCCTTCGGCGGGATCGTACACATAGCCGCAGACGCTGCATTCGTATTTGTCCATGGGACACTCCTTGGGTTTGGACCGTCTTCAAGGTCCTTATTTGCCCTCAGCGCCGAAATCGGGCTGAGCCGGTCCCTTGCCTGAGCGGCAACAAGGATATCATTTTCCGGGCGGCCGAAGCCGGAGCCGGAGGACAGGCGAAGAAAACGGTCGCGTCACAGAAATTGCGTCCGCCCAAAGGCGTTCACGCGTTACCTAGCTAGATATTATTTTGGGCTTCTTTGTCAAGATTCGTCAGGAGGGGGCGGCTCCCGGAGAAGTGCCTTCCGTGATCGGTGGGATGGTTGGCTGTCCGGCAGGGCGCCGGCTCGGAGAGAAAACGTTGGCCGGGCCGCCGCCTGCGAGGCGACGGCCCGGCCAACGGGATTACCAGTTGAGGGTGGCCTTGAAGGCCTGGGCGAGTCCTTCGACATCTTCGGCGCAGAGCTGCTTTTCCTTGCGCCGCATGGCGAGGACCGGTTCCTGGGTCACCGTGCCAAGCAGGCCCATCTGCTGTCCGGCGAAGCATTCCTCGAAGGCGGCCTGATCCTTCGGCGCGACCGTGACCACCAGCCGGCTTTGGGATTCGGCGTACAGGACCTCCAGATCGGACAAGCTGGTCGTGCCGGGTGCCGCCGCCAGATCGAGCGAGGCGCCCAGGCGACCGCCGATGGCCATCTCGGCCAGGGTGACGGCCAGGCCGCCGTCGGAGCAGTCATGGCAGGCCGTGATCAGGCCCCGGCGGATGGCCGCGTGCAGGGTCTTGTAGCGACGGCGGGCCGAGAGGGCCTCGACTTGCGGCACGTCGGGGGAGGTGAAGCCCAGTTCGTCGGCCAGCTCGGACGCGCCGAGTTCGGCCCGGGTCACGCCCAGCAGATAGACCAGCTCGCCCGGCTGCTTGAAGTCCGTGGTCACCACTTGGGCCACGTCGGGCACGTAGCCCATGACGGTGAAGAGCACCGTCGGCGGAATGGAGATTTTGGTGCCGCCGCCGGTGTAGTCGTTCTTCATGGAATCCTTGCCCGAAATGCAGGGCACCATGAAGGCCCGGCAGAAGTGGGCCAAGCTCTTGGTCGCCCGCACGAGCTGCGCCAGCTTGTAGTCGCCGTCCGGATTCTGTGCCGATTGCACCGGATCGCACCAGCAGAAGTTGTCCACGCCGGCCAGCCGGTCGGGATCGGCGCCGACGGCCACGGCCCCGCGCACGGCTTCGTCGATGGCGTCGGCCATCATCCAGTAGGTATCGATATCGGAGTAACGCGGGCAGATGCCGTGGGACAGGGCCACCCCCTCGGGGCGGGCCAGATTCGGACGCATGACGCCGGCGTCGGACGGTCCGTCGTGGTGGACGCCGCACAAGGGTTTGACGGCCGAGCCGCCCTTGACCTCGTGGTCGTACTGCCGGACCACGTATTCCTTGCTGCAGATGTTGAGCCGGCCAAGCATGCGCTTGAGCAGCGCGCCATGGCCTTCCGGCGGCATGGCCGGTTCGGTCCGCTCCACCACCGGCTGCTTCCAGACCGCCTTGAGCTTCATGATCGGCGTGCCCTCATGCAGGAAGGGCATGTCGATGTAGGCCACGGTCCGGCCGTCGTAGTGGACGCGGAAGAAACCGGAGTCGGTGAAGTTGCCGAGTTCGGAGGACTCCACGCCCATTTCCCGGGCCAGGCTCAAGAAGGTGGCGTATTTGGTGGAGGGAACGGCCAGGGTCATGCGCTCCTGGGCCTCGGAGGTGAGGATTTCCCACGGCACCAGCCCGTCGTACTTGAGTGGCACCCGGTCCAGGTAGAGTTCGGCGCCGCCGGAATCCTTGGACATCTCGCCGACGGAGCTGGAAAGGCCGCCGGCCCCGTTATCGGTGATGGCGTTATAGAGCCCCATATCCCGGGCGCGCATGAGAAAATCGTACATCTTGCGCTGGGTGATGGGATCGCCGATCTGGACGGCCGTGGCCGGGGAGCCCTCGTGGAGTTCCTCGGAGGAGAAGGTGGCACCGTGGATGCCGTCCTTGCCGACCCGGCCGCCGATCATCACGATGAAGTCGCCCGGCTGGGCCTTTTTCTCATAGCTCGGCTTGCCGTTGACGGTCGGGGGCAAGGTGCCCACCGTGCCGCAGAAGACCAGCGGCTTGCCCAGGAAGCGCTCTTCGAAAACGATGGAGCCGTTGACGGTCGGTACCCCGGATTTGTTGCCGCCGTGTTCCACGCCTTCCCGCACGCCTTCCAGCACCCGGCGGGGATGGAGCAGGCGCGGCGGCAGTTCGCCCTTGAAAAAACGGCGAGGCGAAGCAGAACACGTCGGTGTTGCACAGCAGGTTGGCGCCCATGCCGGTGCCCATGGGATCTCGGTTTGACGCCGACGATACCGGTCAGCGCGCCGCCGTAGGGGTCCAAGGCCGAGGGACTGTTGTGGGTCTCGACCTTGATGCACAGGAAGAGGTCGTCGGTGAAACGCACCACGCCGGCATTGTCGGAAAAGACGGACAGGCAGAAGTCGCTGTCGCCGAGCGTCTTGCGGATGTCGGCGGTCGAATCCTGGATGTAGGTCTTAAACAGGCTGTGGATGACCTCGGCTCGGCCGTTTCTTCGTCGAGATAGGTGATGGTGGCGTTGAAAATCTTGTGCTTGCAGTGCTCGGACCATGTCTGGGCGATGCACTCCAGCTCCACGTCCGTCGGGTTGTGGATCAGTCCGCAGATCCGGCGGCGCATTTTGAAGCCGGGCCGGCCGAAATAGCCGCGGATGGTCCACCATTCGTCAAGGGACAGGGCCAGGGTCCGCTGCCGGGACAGCTCCTCCATCTCGGGTTCGAGCATGTTGAAGAGGTCGGGGATCTCGACGGTGCCCTTGGCCTGGCCGGTGACCCGGGCGGCCTGGGGCGGGAAGCCTGGCTTGTCCTGCCATTCCTTCGGACTTGATGGAGCAGGTCTGAAGCAGATCGTTGGCCAGCAGGTCGTTGGCCACGCGCTTCGCGGTGTCGCGGTCCGGCAGACCGTCGATGTGATACTGGGAGGCGGTGTAGACGGACAGCTCTTCCTGACGCTCCTTGGGGAGTTCCAAGGCCAGGGAGATGGCTTCGCGGGCGGTCTGCCCTCGTTGTCCGTGACGCCGGGCCGGAAGCTGACCTCGATGATCCAGTCGGCGCAGCCCGGTTCGGGCGTCAGGGGCGCGGACGAGGCGATTTGCGACACCGGATCATGGAGGATGCCGTTTTGGATGATGGTTTCGGTCTCATGGGTGGACAGACCATCGATGGTAAAAATTTGACGAGTCGAACCGCGGCGACCGGCAGATCCAGTTCGTTTTGATCTTTCCGGCCACGCGCTGGCCGACCACGTCCTGGACGTTTGGACGAAGTCCCACTGCGACGCGCGTGAGCATGATGACGTACCTACCGTGTTTGGGTCAAATGTGAGCGCCGGTCGCGAACCGGCGAGGCTGGGCCCTTTATTGTCTCGATCGATCATGGGTTGCCAGTACCTGGCGTATCAATTCGGTTTCCGGCGAGGCGGGAAAATCGGCC
>Ga0268359_11841_pt1 | contig 41046 bp, 37 predicted proteins | sample BioMet11_FD_194416 | JGI IMG/M metagenome (GOLD analysis project Ga0268359, IMG submission 194416) | Sewage microbial communities from Oakland, California, United States - Biofuel 11 (PacBio Assembly) | ecosystem: Engineered > Wastewater > Sewage > Unclassified | place: USA: California | collected...
GCGGAGCACGCCACGCCCGCTGAGCGACGTGAGACAGTTCTCAAGCTCTGGGAGGGGCTTGGTGATGGGCGTGGAATAGTCATACGTACCACGTTCGCCAGGCATGCATCGGCTTGGCATCTTCCGACCAGTACGTTGGTATGACGATGACGGGATTCACCTTGGCCCCGCGATGCTATTCGAAGCCGGACGAGTCACCGAGCTGGCTACGCAGCGACGACCGCCCGAGAGCCCACGCGAGAGGCAGTCCGAGCGCATAGATGACGATGGCCTCGCCGATGCCCGTGGAGACGAGCCCGAAAAGATACATGGGCAGATAGGCACCGTCAAGCGAGACGGTGGTGAAGGGAATGGTATAGAAGCCGATGCCTTGGAGCAGAAGGGGTAGGTACGCGGGAACGATGAGCGCGTTGGCGATGACGGGACCCGCCAGCGCCAGGACGGTCTTGTCGCGATGGCGCCAGGAGAACCATGCCCCGAGGGCGGTCGCAAGCGTACCGAAGACCACGTCGAGAAGACCGAGCGTGCCCGTTCCCGAGATGACGATGTTGGCGAGGTTGGCGATGGACAGCCCAAGGCAAGACCCGGGATGGCATCGAGGTTGAACAGCGCAGGACGCACAGCGGCCTCGGAGACGCGCAGCTGTACGGGACCCCAGGCGAGAGAGCCTAGGAAGAGGACGGTGACGAGGGTGAGCGACGCATAGACCGCGGCAATCAGCCGATGCGAGCCACCGAGCGGGTACGAGCTTGCCTGACCTGCGGCGGAGCTGGGCGATGGCACGAGTGAAACCTCCAGAGGATGACCTGTGAACGCTGCGATACATGAACCAACGGTTCCATAGTAGCGCAACGAGACGCAGGTAGCTCGTCCTTCCAGATGCAAGACCCGCCATCCATGTGCAGCTACGCGCTAGGATGTCCAGATGCATGCCCGGAGGCGGAAGGAGTTCGCGCGCGCTCGTCGTGAGCCCGGCGGGCCTCGCCCTCAAATGCGAGCGTAACGTCCGTCTCGCCCATGATGTACGAGGATCCAGCGCACGAGATCGGGGTTGGAGGGAAGGAGCGGCCCGATGAGCCATGTGGCGATGAGGTTGTCCTTCCTGCGGAACCCTCGAGCCTGCTCCGGCTCGTTGAGACCCAAAGCCCACCTCGTCGCTGAGGAAAAACGAGCTCTCGTTGCGGCCCTCCATGAGGGTGAACCTGGATCTTGAACCCCACGACCTCGATGGGCTTCTCGCCAGGGGCGGGCACGAAGGTACCCACGACGACATCGAGATAGAGCGCTTGGGCATGTTGCGATGCGTCACGAAGTCGAGGATGCCGAGGCCTTCCACGCTCGTGCCATCAGGATTGGTGATGGACGTGCCGAGAACCTCGGCGGCGCTGCCGGTAAAGAGCATGGGGACGCCGTCATCGATGAGCTCGGCGAGACGATCGCGGTATGGCGCAAGCCCCCGTGCCGCGATATCCTGCTGCAAGCTCGGTCATGCCGCACATGAGCACGAGCGAGGGAACCTTGTCGGCAAGGTAGGGCGTGTCGCCATACGAGGTGTGCACGAAGGTCGCGTCGGGCAGACAGGCGCGCAGATACATCTCGTTGCCGTTGTCACCCGCCTGGTTGCCGAATTCGGGATAGAGAACCTCAATGACGGGAGCGGTGTCGCTACAGCTCATGGCTGGCCTCCTCGATCCTCTTGGCGAGCATGTCGGCAGCGCCGCGCGCGACGTCTACGTTGGACACGCAGAACGCGATGAACGTGGTGTCGACGCCTGCGTAATCCACCGCGCCAATCGCCTCGGGAACGTTGTCCGCATGCGTCACGATGGCGGGATCGATACCTGCGAGGGACATGCGAAGCACCTGGTCGGTGGCCGTCTCCCCTACCACGACAATCTGCCTCACCTGCGGATCGAGAAGATACTCATAGTCAGCCTGGTAAAGCCAGCCCGTGAACTCGACCTCGGTGGACTTCTCTGCCATATGGGCATCCGAGAGCATGAGAACCACGGCCTTGGTTCCGGGCTCCTTACGAATGGTGTCGAACGCTACCGAGGTGGCCGTACCGTTCTCGCCCTTGGACGCAATGTTCACGATGCGATGCCTGCCCACCCTCCGCTCCATGTAGCGCTCGGCGGTGATGTTGACCCTTGCCATCAAGCGAGCGAGCGATCTGCTCTGGGGAAAGGCCCATCTCTCGAGCGGCGACCGTAGCGGCAAAGAGGTTATAGAGGTTGGCAACGGTATAGGTGCCAAAGTGATACGTGCTACACGGATGTCCCTCGATGAGCCGTTCCTCGACCGTGAAGGTATGGGCCTCGCGGTCGACGGAGGTCATGACGTACTGCGCCTCGGGGTTGGTGAGGCCACATGCGGTGCAGCGTGCACGGCCGAGGTGGCGCAGGTGGCAATAGTCGTACTCGAGCCTGCCGCCACACTTCGGGACAGGCGGTGAGGTCGCAGACGATGCCCTGCGGGTCAGGGGGTAGTCATCGGGCAGCTCAGCGATGGAGAAGAACACCTTGTTGTGGTTCTGGGGTGCCATGCGACACGAGATGAGGTCATCTGCGTTGAGCACGAGGCGTGTACCTGCGGAGATGTAGTGGCTCATGATGCCAAAGACGTAGTCGGGATCAGCGCTGCGCGTAAAGGTGTCGGTGTAGAGGTTCGTGACGAGAAGCAGGTCGGGGTCAAGTCGCGGGAGCACTGGCCTGAACGAGACCTCGTCGAGTTCCATCACGGCGTAGCGCTCGCGCTGTGCGCCGGAGACGGATGCGTTCTTGATGAGAGTGCTCTCGATGCCCGTGCAGATGTTCCCACCAGCACGGTTGGTCACAAGACCATAGCCGTTATCCACAAGCAGGTCTGAGAGGAGGTTCGTGGTGGTTGTCTTGCCATTGGTACCAGAGACGAAGACCACATGCTCGGGTCTGTCGATGTGCGACAGGAAGTCGGGGTCTATCTTCTCGGCGACCACGCCAGGTACCTGTCCGCCACGATGATGGGTCAGGCTGAGCGCCCCGATCGCCGCCTTCGATGCCAGCATCGCCAGGTAGAAGCGTGGCGTCTTCTGGGTTGTTGTAGTCACGACGCCGTCTCCTTTGGCCACTCTTCAGTCGTTTTGACTTATCTATGATACGAACGGTCGCGGCGACCATCCGTATCGCGGGCGAACCCATACCAAAGACCCAGAGACCAAGGAGTGGCGACCTGGAAAGGACGACGGGTGTCTCTTCGACCGACCGAGCGCAGCGGCCCTACACGGTCGACCTCGCTTGGTTGTGCTCCGTAACCGTGAGACGCGCGCAGCGGCGCATGACCTTCTGCAGCTCATAGTTGTTGCACCTGAGATACCAATTCGCCGACTGCCTTATCCACGTTTCGCCATGCGAAGTGATGATTGCCGATCGCTCTGACATCATGGGTTGTCCTAATGGTGCTGGTTGTGGCGATGCTGATTGCGGGTATGCCGGAAATCTCATGTGGCGTCCAAGTCACGCACCGCGCACGTCATACTTCCGGTCGGCCACCACTTGGTTGGCTCTCCCCTGATCAAGGCAACGACGGTATCGAGGTTCTCGTGTTGCGCCTGATCATCGGCACCTGGAGCTCTCTCCCTCCCGGCAGAACGTCCCATGATCTTGACATGCCTGATATGGTCACGAATGTGTTGGGGAATCCGATTGTATGACCTGAGGCTCCAAGAATCATCCGCAGGCATCGCACACCGACCGCGGCCACGATAACGCCCCCCAAGGGCATCCCAGTGGCGCCCAAGGAATCCCGTCAGCTTCATGAGACTCACAATGCTGCGAGAAAGCGCGCGATAGCGGTCTGCGCCTGTCGAGCCTGCAGAGCATCGTATCCTCTTGAGAACGGGTCCATGAAACCATGGCAGGCATCGAAGCGACAGACGGACAACCGAGGTCTCCCCTCAAGCCTACCGACAAGGGAGTCCACGTCGAAGGAATCTCTCTGCGCGAACAACAGTAGCGTGGGACAGGTGGGGGCCACGTCGACATAGTCCCGTATGCGCGAGCCATAGCAGCCCACGACCCCGTCACAGAACGAGCTGCCGCTGCATCGCCATGCAATCGTTGCGCCGACGCTGAAGCCGAGGACGAACACCTTCCTATGGCATCTCCCCAGTTGTGCAGCAAGGTCCTCGACCCTCTTGTGGACGTCGAATCCGACGCCGGCGACGAAGTTGTCATAGGCTTCCCGGGACTCCTCGTAGCGGAAGGGAGGTCTGCCAAGCAGGTTCGGGCAGAAGACGTCGAAGCCAGCCTCCTCGTATCTCCTGCGCTCCCCCAAGACAAACTCGTTCACCCCATAGATCTCATGAAGGATAATCAGGGCGTGCCCGTTCCTGGGTCCATGCGAATCCATGTCCGTGCACCGCCCCTCCGCCAAGGTGAACACGCCTGCGCCGTCCGTGGTCATGATAGCGTATCCGCCCTGCTCATAGCCTGTTTCTGCTCGCCTCCCCTGACATGCCGATCTGAACGCCACCGCGCACCTCAACACGACACCTACTTGACGTCAGGGCAGTCGTCTGTCTACATGTCTACCTAGGAGGGCCAGTGCGACGTGGTCCCAGACGACACGGAGAAGTGACGTCCGGCAGACAAGCGAGGGAAGGGCACGCCCATGGTGATGCGCGACAGGGAGTCAACCATCGGCAAGATGGCCGACAAGGCAAGGCTCGTCTACGTGGGATATATCGACGTCGACGGCTACCCAGTCACGAAGGCGATGCTCGCCCCACGTGAGCGGACGGGCATCCGGGAGTTCTGGCTTACGACCAACACCTCGTCCAACAAGGTCGCATGTCTCAGGAGAAACCCGAAGTCGAGCCTCTACTTCGTTGACGCGCGCTTCTACCGTGGGTTCAGCCTCGAGGGCACGATGGAGGTCCTGGAGGACCCTGCAACCAAGAAGCGCATCTGGCATGCGGGCGACACGGTCTACTACCCCAAAGGGGTCACCGATCCCGACTACTGCGTGCTGCACTTCGTGGCTGACCACGGCCGCGCGTACGGCAACTTCAAGAACGAGGACTTCACGATAGGATAGCCGGCGCCGACGGCCCGCCCTTCCCGCACTGCGCCTCATAACCCTCGATGACGAAACGCACGAGCCGCTCGGCAGAGTCCCTCCCGAGCGGGAACACCCTGCCGTGATAGACGTAATAGACGAGCATCGACCAGTACTCCTCGTAACCCCCTTTGTCGAACTTCTCGGCGGTGGGGAGGTGGCCGGTGCAGCCGTCGGTGTAGCCCCCAAGGCAGAAGAGGTCGTCGCCCATCAGTTTCGAGGACTCGAGAGCGAGCTCGCCCATGATCTCGTCGGGAACCCTGCATAGGCAGCCGTTCCCAATGGAAAGGTACCGGACCTCACGAAGACATCCCGTCCCATCGATCCCGCAGCGCTCCTGCGCCTCGGCCGCAACCCTGAGCGCACGCAAGAGAGGGTCACGCCGGCTGCGAACCCTCCACATGGATGGTTTGACGTCCGCCTACGCCAGATGTCTCAGATAACGACGTTTTCTCGGGCCTAGCCGTTACATAATGTCGTCATCTGCGACATCTGGCCAACCCGGCCCGACAGCCCGTGATCGTTGCGACGCAGACCCAAACCCGCCTGGCCATAAAAGGACCTGGAAAAGATACCTGTCACCTTTTCCAGGTCGTCCTGACATTGTTGGAGATGGTCTACCTGTCGGACTTCTCGGCCTCAGGGTACTTCTTGTGCAGGACCGCCATCAAGATGATGCCCACGACGAGGACTACGACCGAGATCTCAAGGATGGGCATCTTGTACTCGAGCTCGTCAGCCGTGAGGTTGAGGGGCACCGCGGTGGCGATGACCGAGAGGACGAGCAGAACCACGGGCAGGTAGGTCTCCACCTTGAGCATGCCGCTTCCGCCGGGAACCCTGAAGGGACGCTTGGTGTCAGGATCGATCTTCCTGAGCTTGAGGAAGGCCGGGAACATGGGCACGTAGGCTAGGAGCAGGAAGACGATCTGCGCGGCAAAGAGCACCCAGAAGTCAAAGCCGGTCACGGCGGAGATCAGGCAAAGCGCAGATGCGACGATGCCGTTGGTGATGGAGGCACCGTTCGGCATGCCGGTCTTGGAGTCCACGACGCCCATGAAGCTCGGAAGCTGGTGATCCTTGGCAGACTCGGCGGCAACCATGTTGACGCCGAGAGACCATGAGACCATGTTGCCGAACAGCGTGACGAGAAAGACGATGCTGACTATGACGAAGATGGGCGAGGCCTCACCGACCATGACGGCCAGCGCGTCAGAGATGCCAGAGTCGACGGTAAGATCGGCGACGGGAATGGCGACGCCGATGCCAAAGGCGGAGATCAGATAGACGACGGCAATGGCGATACCGCCCGCGATGATGGCCTTCGGAATCTGCTTTGCGGGGTTCTCCATGTCATCGGTGTAGGTCGCAAGGACCTCGAAGCCCATGAAGTTGAAGAGGATGATCGAGAGGTACGTGAGCGAGTTGGTGTCGCTGAAGTTGGGGAGGTAGGTGCTCACATCGCCCGCGTTGGCGTTGCCGTTCTTGCTCATGTACATGAATCCGAGAACGCCGAGGACGATGGCGATGCCGACCTTGAGGATGGCGCCCACGTTGACGAGCCACGCAGAGTCAGACGTCTTGGAGAAGCTCACGATGACGACGATCCAGATGAAGGCGAGCTCGATGACGAGCGACGGCACGACATCCAGCTCGCTGCCCATGAGAAGACTGATGGTGCTGGGAAACATGAGTGCGAGCGAAGCGATCCACAAGGGGAAGTTGACCCAGTAGCACCAGGCGACGAAGCCAGCCACCTTACGACCGAAGGCACGTTTGACCCAGTCGTAGACGCCACCCTCGTCATCTGGATAGGTGGAGCCAAGCTCGGAGACGATCATGCCATAGGGAAGCAGGAACGTAATGATCAGTAGAATCCACCAGAAGTACTGCGAGTTGCCGATGGCAGCCGCCGGAGCAGCCGCCTCTGCGACGAATACGACGCAGATGATGTTCAGAATCGCATCAAAGAGGCTGAACTTCTTGGTCTTTCCAGCCATATCAATCCTTTCCTAGAGATCGGGTGTCCCCGGCGTGCTGTCGAGGGGTGGGTCCTGGCCAATCACAAAAGGCGCTATACCTGCGCCGAGACTACTTGGACTGCGGGGCTGGCTCCTGCTGCGTGATGCAGTGGATGTTGCCTCCGCCAAAGACGACCTGGTCGGTGCGGACACCCACCGCCTTGTACGTGCCCTTGCCCCACGCGGCATCGAAGGCGGCCTGAATCTGCTCGACGGCCAGCGCGTCGTTCTTGTCGCCGTACTGAGGAACGATGACGCCGTGGTTGACGATCAGGAAGTTCATATAGGAGGCGATCAGCGGCTCGTCGGCCACACGCGGCTCGGCATTCTCGTCGATGTCGATGGAGTCGCAGGAGGCCTGGTCCATGTGAAGCGGCTCGGCCGGCATGACCAGCTTGGCAACCTCGAGCTTGCGCCCCTTGGCATCGGTGGCCTGCGAAAGCGTCTCGTACGCAGCACGCGCCTCGTCATAGAAGGGGTAGTCGGGATCATCGGACCAGATGCAAAGCATCCTTCCAGGAGCCACGAAGCAGGCGACGTCATCGATGTGTCCGTTGGTCTCCTCGGGATCGATGCCGTCCTTGACCCAGATGACCTTTGACACGTTGAGGTACTTCTCGAGCTCGTCCTCCATGTAGCCCTTGAGCTCGTCCGACCACGGCTCGTAGTCGGTCACGCTGGCGTTTCTGCCGGGGTCGAGCAGGCACATCTCGGTGGTCACGAGGGTGCCCTCGCCGTCCACATGGATGGAGCCGCCCTCGACGATCAGCGACTCGGGGCGATAGCGGCGCACGCCGGAGAGCTCCGCCATCTTGAGGGCGATCTGCTCGTCCTTGTCCCACGGGAAGTAGAGGCCGTTTACGAAACCACCGTAGGCATTGAAGTGCCAGTGGATGGCACGGACCTCGTTCGCGTCGTTCACGACGTAGGTGGCTCCGGTGTCGCGAACCCAGGCGTCATCGGTGGTCATCTCGAGTACGTGGATGTTCTCGTCGTTCTCGAAGACGGCCTTGGCATTGGCATAGTCGACCTGGTTGACGCACATGTTGACGGGCTCGAACTGCGCGATGGCACGAGCGACCTCGGCATACTGCCTCTGGGCTGGCTTGGCACCCCACGCCCAGGTGTCGGTACGGTGTGGCCAAGCCATCCAGGCGCGCGTCTGCGGCTCAAACTCGCCCGGCATGCGGAAGCCGTCTGACCTGGGATCGGATACGGACTCACTGATGGTGCGCATACAAGGACCTCCGTTACGTAGATGGTGAAACTCCTTACCTGACGCTACTTGGCCTGGAGCTCGTCGAGCCTTGCAAGGGCGGCGTGCAGCTCCTCCTTGGCGGAGTAGTCGACGTTCTCGTCATTGAGTGGGGTGCGCTTTCCGAACGCCGCGAGAAGTGCGCGGATGGAGTGCTTGCGGTTCTCGGCCTCAACCCAGCAGAGGGAGCGCTCGGGGCTGTCCATGACCTCGTCGGTGACCTCCTCTCCACGGGTTGCGGGCAGGCAGTGCATGAACTTTGAGCTGGGACCAGCGTAGTTCATGAGGTCCATGTCGACCTGATATTTGGGATAGAAGACGTCCATGTAGGAGACGCCGGACTCCTCGGCGTCGTAGAGGCCGTACCAGACGTCGGTGTAGACGAAGTCGGCGCCCTTGATGCTCTCGATGTCGTCGGAGATGGTGATGGTGCCGCTCGACTTCTCGCAGTTTGCCTGGCCGATGGCAAGAAGGTCGACCTTGTCGGCGCCCACCTGCAGCCCACCATCGGTGATCTGGTGACCCTTGGGCCCGAACTGAACGAAGTCCATACCGATGATGGAGCAGGTGAACATCAGAGAGACGCAGACCTGGGTCGCGTCACCGATGAAGGCGAGCTTGCAGTCCTCGATGCGCTTGCCCTCGGGGATGTTCTCGAGCATGGTGAGGAGGTCGCCCATCTCCTGCGTAGGATGGTTGTACTCGGACATGCCGTTGAGCACGGGCGCCGCAGAGCCCTGGGCGAGACCCACGACGTCCTTGTGGCGATCGACGCGGGCCATCATGATGTCGAGCAGCGAACCCATGACGCGCGCGGTGTCGCCGAGGGACTCATGCCCACCGAGCTGGATGGTGCCGGGGCCAAAGAACTGGGCATGTCCGCCAAGGTCGCACATGGCCGTCTCGAACGAGATGCGCGTGCGGGTGGAGACCTGCTGGAAGATCATGCCGAGCGACTTGTTGCGAAGGAGGTGCGGGTAGTATCCGTCGACCTTGATGGCCTTCTTCATGGCGATGGCAAGGTCCTCTATGGCGAGGATCTGCTCCTTGGTGAGGTCGTTGGTGTCGATGAAGTCCTTGGGCATTGCCATGGTGCCACTCCCGTCCGCCGGTATCCCGACAACGTGGGCGCTCCATGGCGCCCGATTGCTTTTCCTTCACGTGCACTATCTCGCGTTGTTGGCTCAGATGCCAGTACAATTGGGTTTAGCGGGTACTGATGGAATTACCACTTGCATAAACCCACGTTTCGTTGCACCTTTAGATTTACGTGTGTTGCTGTGGCACATGGCCGGCGGCACTTCCTGCCACGGTAGATGCCGATAGGGGCGGTTTTAAGGCGAGGGGGAGGTCGGATTGAGCGTCGTCATCTTCACCTACACCATCGTTCTCATTATGGTGTGCGTGACCGCCGCGATTCTCTCGCTTGCGGACTTCTTCGTTAGCCGCAAGCAGGCCGTACTCGCCCGCGTGGGCTTCTTCGTCTTCTACATCCTCGACCTCGTAGGCATATTTGGCTCCGAGTGGATGGTCCAGAACGTCCAGTTCAATCCAAGCGCCTACTACGCCATCGAGAATCCCGTCCTCAAGACGATCCTCAGCGCGGGCGTGCTTCAGTGCGTGTGGCTCATGACCACGCACGTCCTTGACGAGCATGATCGACGGGTTCAGTTGGTACCGACCTGCGCGTACCTGCTTGGCTGCACCGTCGTGCTCATCGCCATACCCTTCGGTCCGCTCCGCCAGTGGGCGTACTACTCCATGCGCCAGGCATACCTGATCTTCGCGGTCTGCTATGCCCTTGCCCGGTGGCGAAAGCCCCCCGACGAGACCTACCGCCAACGCCTCGACAGGTACCGATTGCCCTTTGTGATCATCACCGTACTTGTCGGGTGCATTCTCCTCGAGGACACGCTCGTGATTCTCGTGCTGCCCATCCCAAGCCAGAGCACGGAGTGGCTCACGCTGTTTCTCTCGTCGAGGAACTTCTCCGAGAACGCGATGATGCTCTACGTGTCCTACCTCTGCATCAAGAAGGCCGTCCGACAGCTGCGGCTCCGCTCGGCCCAGGCCCCAACGGCCACCGCAGCAACGAGCGAGGGACAGAAGCTGGACCTCATGAGCCACATCGAGGACCAGCTGCCCGCCTATGTGAGCACCCACAGGCTCTCGACACGCGAGAGCGAGGTCCTCGCCATGGTCTTGGAGGGTAAGGACAACCGCACCATCGCCAACGACCTCTTCCTCTCCGAGGGCACCGTGAAGACCCACGTGCACAACATCATGAAGAAGACCGGAACATCCTCTCGAGACGAGCTGAGGCAGAGCTTCTGGACCGAGTAGAACCCCGCGCTAGTAGTGGATGCGGGTACCAGAGATACCCCTTACCACCTGCGGTGCGTTATCGAGCGAGCCGATGATGGCCGTACGGGCGGGACGGTTCTCGCAGAAGCGCAGGGCAGCGCGAACCTTGGGTGCCATGGTGTCTTTCCCAAACTCACCCGCATCGAGGAGGGCATGTATCTCGGGCACGGTCACATCGCCGAGAGGCCGCTCGTCCTCCCCGCCAAAGCCCGTGCAGACGTTGTCCACGTCGGTAAGAAAGACGAGCTCGTCGGCATTGCAGTCGTCGCCAAGGAGCTCGGCGGCGTAGTCCTTCTCGATGACGGCGGGAATGCCCACGTAGCAGCCCTTGTCGTCGGGGTCCCGGATAACGGGGATGCCTCCTCCGCCACAGGCGATGACAATGAAGTCGTTGTCAAGGAGGTTAAGGATGCTCTCCGACTCCACGATGCGACGAGGGCGGGGGCATGCAACGACACGTCGGAAGCCTCGCCCGTCATCGATGAACCTGAACCCGGGATGCTGGGCGGACTGAGCCTCCGCCTGCTCCTTGGTGAGGTGCGGCCCGATCTGCTTGGTGGGATTGGCAAGCGAAGGATCATCAGGCTCGACCTCGATCTGCGTGATGACGGTAGCGACGTGCCGACATCCCCCACGCTTGTGCAACTCGGCGCCGAGCGCCTGCTGGAGATGGTAGCCGATGTAGCCCTGGCTCATGGCGCCGCACTCGGGGAGGTCCATGACGGGGACCGTGAGGTCTTCGGGAGCGGCGACGCCAAAGGCACGCTGCACCATGTTGACCTGGGGCCCGTTGCCGTGGGTAATGATAACCTCATCGTTGGCGTCGATCGCCTTAAGAAGCGACGGCGCAATCTCGCGAATGCGGTTGAGCTGGCGGTCGAGGCCATCGCCAAGGGCGAGCCCTCCGAGCGAGATGACGATTCGCCTGGGTTGACCAGGCCTGGTGGTGATGGACATGCCTTCTCCCATCCTGGTGAATCGGCCTAGTAGTGGATGCGTGTCCCGGAGGCACCCCTCACGGCCTCGGGGGCCCTCTCGAGCGACCCGATGATGGCAACGCGGTCGGGGCGGCTCTCGCAGAAGCGGATGGCGGCACGCACCTTGGGTTCCATCGAGCCCTTCCCGAACTGCCCCTCGTCGGCGTACGCGCGGGCCTGGGCCACCGTGAGGTCGGCGAGGTCCCTCTGGTTCTTCTTGCCGAAGTTTACGGACACGCGGTCGACGGCGGTGAGCAGGACGAGCGCGTCGGCGTCGCAGTCCTCGCCGAGCAGCGCCGCCGCCGCGTCCTTGTCGATGACGGCGGGCACGCCCCGGTAGCAGCCGTAGTTGTCGGTGTCACGTATCACGGGGATGCCACCGCCACCGCAGGCGACGACGATGAACTCGTTGTCGAGGAGGTTCAGGATCGAGTCGGACTCGACGATGCGGCGCGGGCGCGGGCTCGCGACCACGCGCCGCCAGCCGCGCCCGGAGTCTTCGACGAACTTGAAGGTAGGTTCCTGCTTGGCCTGCGCCTCGGCCTGCTCCTTCGTGAGGAAGGGGCCGATGGGCTTGGTGGGGTTCTGGAACGACGGGTCGTCGGCGTCGACCTCGATCTGCGTGACCACGGTGGCCACGTGCCACGCTCGACCCGTCTTGTGCATCTCGGCGCCGAGCCCCTGCTGGAGGTGGTAGCCGATGTAGCCCTGGCTCATGGCGCCGCACTCGGGGAGGTCCATGACGGGGACCTTGGGGTCCTTTGCGGAGGAGATGGCGAACGCCTTCTGGATCATGCCCACCTGGGGGCCGTTCCCGTGGGTGACGATGATCTCGGTGCCCTCGTCGATGACGCCGAGAAGCGCGGGTGCCGCGGTGCGGACGCGCTCGATCTGCTCCTTGGGCGTGTCCCCGAGTGCGTTGCCCCCGAGGGCGATGACGACGCGGCGAGGTTTGCGGGTTGGCTCAGCCATGACTCTCCTATCGCTTGTGCCTGCTTGGCGAATTGGTTAACGCGACACATGGTAGGGGGAGCATCGTTTTTCTGCTCGTGTGACCGTAGGCGGCACCATTTCTGGATAAATGGCTCATATTCAATAATTACGTATCTTTTTGCATAACTATCCACTATTAAGCTATATTATGCACAAAACTTGCATCTATACCTTGGATAAACCATGACGCACATATGGCTGGCAACAAGATCCGTACCCGTAGATTCTGGTTTAGGTGACTCCTTGCCAGAGCCACCGCGGTTGAATCGCATAGTTAGCCGAACACCTCCGAGCGCCTGTGCGTTTCCACAGCTAACCGTACGATTATCAAGGGGTCAGGGGACTATCCACCTGGCTCCTCGTTGTCCCATGTGCGCGTCCTTGGGCTGTTCGGTTGGGTCTTGGGCAAGGCTTCGCCAACCCGTTCGGAGCCACTTTCTGACTTATCCGAACAGGGGAGCAGGAGCACCGCCCATCTTGGGTCTTGGGCTAGACGAGAGGGGCCTCACCCCTCTTCGTCCTCGCATGCTCGACGGCTTCCATGGTGAGATCGAGGGCCCCGTAGGGGATCTCCTCTATGCCGAGGGCGTCCAGAAGGGCGTCCGCGAGGGGCCCATAGGCGGCCTCGAGCATTCGGATGGGCGTCATGCCGCCAAGGGAGGGCCTGGGCTCGGAGTCGGGCTGGCTCATGACACGGGCCATGTCATGCCCGCAGAGCCTGTCGAACGCGATGCCGCGCCCCTTGGGCAGGAGCTTCCTCAGCTCGACGTGGTTTCGCTCGCAGCCCGCCTTCTGCTGGGACTGGCGTACGTCGCAGTAATGCACTCGTGTGCGGGCGGCACCTCCCGCTGCGGAGCGCTCGAGCGCGGCGGTGTCGCCGAACTCGGTGCCGTTGTCGGTGAGGACGAGCCCGAACAGACGTCGGAAGCCCTCTTGCCCAAGCACCGTCTCCAGCGAGTCGAGCGCGGCGGCCACCGCGCTCGACGTCTTCTCCGGCAGCGTGAGCGCGAGCTGGAACCTGCACGGTCTGAGGAAGAGCGTGAGGACGCAGGCCGTGTCGCAGGATCTGCCCATCACGGTGTCCATCTCGCAGGCGCATGCCCTCCTCTCCTCGGGAAGTTCCGAGAACGCGGCATGGGACCTCCCGGGGCCGTGGGCGGTGGGCCTTGTCCCGGGCATGTGGTGCCGGGGCCGATAGCCTACCTTGCGCCCCGGCTCCGCGTTCGACATGCCGCCGTAGCCGGCTTCGACCCAGCGATAGGTCGTGGAGGTGCTGATGCCGAGCTCGGCCGCCCTGGCATGTGCTATCTGGGCTGGTGACAGGCCGCGGGCGATGTCGGCGCGTATGGTGGCGAGCGCCAGCTCCATCCTGGTCTCACCCATGTCGATGCCTCTGCGCGAGCACGATCTGAGGTCGTCGGAGAGTGCCTGGGCGCGCGGGGCCGAGTACTCGCATTCCCATTTCCTGGGGCAGTGGTAGTGGAAGTGCCTGCACCCGTTGCAGGTCCAGGGCCACGCCTGGAGCCTGGGGCAGGCATCCTGGGGCGCCTTGCCCGCACGCTCGCACCTGGCCGGCCTCCTGGCCACGGTGCGGTTGGTCCTCACCTCGTCGGATGCCGAGGAGGCGGACCTTCCCAGATCGTGGGCGATCGCCCTCGCGCCGTCCCCTCTGTGCAGGGCACGTTCTATCGACGCCCTCTCGGCACGCGTGAGCCTGAAGTACCTGCGCCGCCGATCTGACATCTTCCCTTCCCTTCACGTGCAGGTCACCTGTTGACCTGATGGAGAAGGGGCTACCACACCCAGCGCTACGCGTACGGCTCGGTTTGGAAGAAAGGGCAAGGTGTTCGGCTCAACTTGCGAATCGACTCCAGAGCCACCGCTGTATCGCACGGTGGGATTTTACACGCAAATGGATCGTGCGATACAAATCAGGGCTATTGTTGTGTCGCACGGCGGGATTTTACACATAAACCAACCGTGCGAGACAAACCAGCCGCATGTCCACCCCCGGGCTATCTAGCTCTCGTCGGCGGACTTCGGCCTGCGTGGCCGACGCGGACGGCGCCAGTCCACATCGGGTCCCATCTTGGCCTTGGGAAGCTCGATGCCGAGAGCCCTCGCGCGTTCCGTCGCACGGCTGTGGCTCACGTGTCGGATGACCTCTCCGAGCAGAACGATGACAATTACCCCTATGAGCAGCGGAATCTTGCCCAGCTCAGCCGATGATTCGTTGAACGGGATGCATGCCACGATGATCGAGAGCACGAGCTCGACCACGGGTACCCAGCAAAACAGGCGGATCACCACGCGTCCTCCGGGCACACGAAACGGGCGCTTGCGGTCGGGATCGATCTCGCGCAGCTTGAGAAAGGCGGGAAACATCGGTACGTATGCGGCAAGCGTGAACACAATGTCGAGCGACAGGGCGATGGAGAAGACACCCACCCCGATACTTTCGAGGAGCGGCTTGGCGAGCACGAGCGCGCTCGCACAGATTCCGTTCATGACGCACGACCCGACGTGGCGGCCCTTCGAGTCCACCCTCGCGTAGACGCGCGGGAGGTTCCCCTCCTTCGCCGCTTGATTCGTAACCGAACTCACACCGTGCGACCAGCTGATCATATTGGCAAAGAGGGACAGCAGGAAGCCCACCGAGACAAGCATGAAGGGCAGGCTCCTCTCGCCAGCTATGATCGCCACGGCGTCGGCGATGCCCGAGGCGAGGTTGATCTGGTCGTGGGGAACGGCCGTCGAGATACCCAGCGAGACGAAGAGGTAGACAGCGACGATGGCGAGTCCTCCACCGATGATGGCCTTGGGCATGTCCTTCTTGGGATTGTCCATCGAGTCAACGAAGGTGGCGATGACCTCGCAGCCCATGTAGTTGTAGATGATGATCGAGAGGTAGGTGAGCGCGTTTCCATCAGAAAAATCGGGAAGCATCGATTGGGGCGTCAGCGGCTCGGCAAAGCCATGCGTCGATCCGTACCAGATGCCCAGGCAGCCAATGCCAATCGCCATGGCCACGTTGAGGACGGCGCCGGCGTTCATGATCCACGAGATGTCACCAACCTCCTGAGCACTCGTCCACACCACGAACCAGATGAAGGCCATCTCGATGAGAATCTCCGCCCAGAGGGGCATCTCGAAGCCGAGGATCCCGTTGATGGTCGTAGGAAACAGGACGGTGACCGAGGCGAGCCACGTAAAGTAGTTGACCCAGTAGTACCAGGCCTCGCGTGTTGCCCACCTGCGTCCCATCGAGTCGCGCACCCACTCGTAGACCCCGGCACCCTCGGTGTAGGTAGTGCCGAGTTCCGCAACGACGAAGCCATAAGGCATGAGAAACGTAACAAGGAGAAACAGCCACCAGAAGACAGCCGAGTTTCCGATCGCCGCGGCGGGGGCACAGGCCTCGATCGTGAAGACAACGCAGATGATCGAGAGAATAACGTCCCTGAACCTGAGCTTCCTTGCCGCCATGTGCTTCCCCTCGCCCGGCTTCGGACTCACATCATGCACGTGTCATTGTGTCCCATCGTTCGTTCCAGATGGGTTTATCAGGGTTTAAATCGGAGGCCGGCACTCGGGCACACCCGGTCGGTGCGCCCGAAAAACACGGGCGGCTACTTCCTAGCGTGTGCTCTCGGCTGCTGCTGCGTGATGCAGTGGATGTTTCCTCCCCCGTAGATGATCTCCCGGGTATGGATGCCGATGACCTCGCGGTCTAGGTAGGCGGCCTTGATGTCGCTGATGGCCTGCGCATCGTTCGGGTCGCCGAACTGCGGGACGAGCACGGCACCGTTGATAGGCAGGAAGTTGAGGTAGCTCGGCTCGAAGGCGTCATCGGACGTTCGCGGCAGGCTTCCCTCGACGGGATCGATGCTCTCGGCCTCCTCCGTGGTCATGTAGACGGAGGTGCTCGGCATGATCACCTTATGTACCTTGAGCCTACGCCCCCGGGCATCGGTCGTGGTGCTCAGCGTTTCGTAGGCAGCCTGGCACTCCTTGTAGAACTTGTGAGAGGGGTCATCGGTCCACATGCAGCAGACCTCTCCAGGCGCGCTGAAGCAGGCCACGTCATCCACGTGGCCATTGGTCTCGTAGGGATCGATGCCGTCCTTGATCCAGATGACCTTCTCGGCACCCAGATACTGCTTGAGCTTCTCCTCGATCTGCTCCTTGGTGTACTGGGGGTTGCGCCCCGGAGAGAGAAGACACATCTCGGTAGTGACCACGGTGCCCTGGCCATCACAGTTGAATGAGCCACCCTCGAGGATGAAGTCATCGGGGCGATAGCGCTCGACCTGGCAGATCTGCGAGATCTGCATGCCAAGCGAGGCGTCCTTGTCCCAAGGGAAGTACAATCCGTCATGGAGGCCACCATAGGCGTTGAAGTGGAAGTGAGACAGGCGCATCTCGCCCTCTTTGTTGACGAGAAAGGCAGGGCCAGGATCGCGAATCCAGGAGTCGTTGTACTCCATGAGCAGGACCTGGACGTTCTCTACCTCACCGAGAAGCTCGTTGACGGCAGCATAGTCCTCGGAGTTCACGCCGATGGCAATCTTCTGGTAGCGAGCGATGGTGCGCGCAATCTCGGCGAAGACCCTCTGTGCCGGCTTTGCCCCGTTGCGCCACACGTCAGAGCGGTGCGGCCAGAGCATCCACGTGCGCTCCTGCTCCTCGTACTCACCTGGCATGAAGAAGCCGTCCGCCTTGGGCGTGGACTCAGACTCGACGATGGTGTGCATGTGCGGTCCTTCCTAGCGGTTTGTCGGTATGTTCGTGAAGCCATGGCAGGGGACTATATACCCGCCGGATGAGCAGGGTGACATGCGGTGAGCGACGGAACGGGCGAACGACACGAGAGACGCGGGGTGTGTCTCCCCGACGCACCCAACCCTCTACTCAGACTGCCTCTCGAGCGAAGAGAGGCGTCTGAGCTCCCAAGCGGCAGAGCCAAGACAGAGTATGCCGGTAAGCACGTCGGCCACGACGAGCGCCCACCACATCCCGTCGATTCCCATGGTCGAGCCAATGAAATACATGAGCGGGCAGGAGAAGATGACGTAGCGGGAAAGACCGAGCACCGTCGAGAGCGCGATTTTCTCGACCGTCTGGAAGTAGGTGCTCATCATCATCGAGGTGTAACCGAGGCAGCAGGCGATGATGGAGATGCGCGTAGCACCTGCGGCGAGCTTGGCCACCTCGGGATTGAAGAAAGCGCAGATGGGATATGCCGCAAGCCAGATGACGGCCGTCAGGGCGGCAACAGAGACGATCTCGTACTTGAGCGAGGACGTGATCGTCTGCTTGAGACGACCAAAGGCCTTCGCACCCGCATTGAACGCAGCGATGGGCTGCATGCCGAAAGCGAACGATTCGGCGACCATCATGATGATGTAGATGACATAACCCGAAATGACCGCAAATACTGCGAGGTAGGTCGTGGCATTCTCGCCACCGAAGATGCCGAAGAGGTTGTTGGCGACGGTGTTGTACACAAAGGTTCCCGCCTGTACGAGAAAGAACGGAATGCCGATTTTGATGATTTGGCCGCAGGTCGACCAGTCGAGTCTGGCGTCCTTGACATCGATGTGAAGATCAGAGCGGTTGCCGAAGTACCAGAAGAGACCTATGGACATGAAGCCTATGGAAAGGCCGTAGTAGACGCCCGCCCCCGCAACGCCGAATCCAAGCACGAAGGTGGACAGCGCGAGCCACGAGATGGCGACAACGGCCGAGATTGTCCAGATGTTCGCGGACTGCTGGGGCTTCTCGTCGACGCGCATGACCGCAGTGATCATCTGACCCATGATAGTGAAGGGCAGCAGCACGCCGAATGTGCGTATGCCGGCGATGCAGTCATCTAAAATCTCTGGGGTAGCCCCGAAGAACGTGGCAAGCTGAGCGGTGAACGCCTCGAAAACCACGAGGATGATCACACCGGTGTACAACGTGAGCCAGAAGCCCTGAGAGAACGCGTGCTGCGCTGTCTCCCCGTCGCCCGCACCGAACGCGTTGCCGACGACGGTTGGCACGGCCGTGCTGAAGAGGTTGCCAAAAGCGAGGTTGATGTATTCGACCGACATGATGATGCCGACGCAGGCAAGCCCCTTGGCACCGAGGCCATTGCCCATGATGAGGCCCTCGAGTATGACCATGATAATCTGCGCAATCATACCCTGCATGGTGATGCGGCTGTATTTGCCCACTAGCCTGCCAATCGGTGCCACCGCGAGCTCGCGGCTCTCCTCGACCTCGGTTGAGGTCGGCGTCTCCCCTTCTGCCATGCTCGTCCCCTTTCGGACCAAGGTTGTCATATGGGGCGACGGCCCCTTTGCACACCATGCTCTGGGAGGACGGGAGGGCAAGCCAGACCATAATGAGGTTAGTTTCAAAAGAAGAGGGGTTATTCTCGATTACGGGGTTCTACCTGCTGTCCCATGAAAGACGACTGGTGTCTTGCCCCCCCCCGCCCTAGAACCTCCAGAATGCCGTCGTGAGGTCCTGGCGGTTGGTGATTCCCGCCTTGCTGTAGATACGGTGAAGGTGCGCCTTCACGGTACCCGTTGAGATGAAGAGGCCGGTTGCAATCTCTTGGGTACTCTTCTTGAGTAGAACGAGTCGAAGCACCTCTCGTTCTCGCTGACTGATGCCGTACTGATCGCAGAAGCGCGGCACCCGCGCATCGATATCAAGGGCAAATTGATCTGCCTCACGGTCGCCGGTACTCTCGGCGGGATGCTGCGCATAGACCACCATGAGATCGCGTGCGCTCATGATGGTTCTCACCGCGCACACGATGACGATAGCGTTCTCGGTGAGGTTACGCTCGGTGAGATGCCACAGAAACGAGTGGAGAGGCGTGCCCGCCGTCGTCTCGGGGTGAAAGAACATGATGAAGAAGACGTCCTCGCAAAGCATGATGACCGAGAGGACGGCCATCGCCCTGAAGAAGGGCGTCGAGCGCTCGATGTCGACTCGCTCGTTCTTAGACGCGTGCGAGCGATACCACCAGTAGCCATACCCGACCGCGAAGATGATGGCTGCGTCACGCCATCCCCAGTAGAGCATATTGCGTACGGCTCCGGTGAGGTCCCCTATCGGGGCAACCGCCACGGACACCACGCCGAAGACGACTGCGAACACGACCACCTGCCGTCTGCCGAGGGGAGCGTGGACGCGCTCACGGACCCACGACCAGACCAGCGTAATCAAGACGATGTCCAAGGGAAGCGTGAGCCAAGGCCACTGGAGGCCGGTGTTGAAGTACCCCGTGAGGTATGGCTTGTTACCCACGTACTCACCATAGAAGATTATCGAGACTTCGAGCGCATAGCAGACAAAGGCAGCTGCGGAGACAAGCCAGTCTCGACGCGAGGTGAGCACCCACACCATGAAGCACGTCGAGCATGCGACTATCACCAGGAGCATCAGTGAAATCGTATAGATGAACCACGCCATGTCCATGTAAGACACCACCCGTACTCGCAACCCCAGATGTCATACCAATCTATCTGTTCGACATTTCGCCCAGGGTGGCTATTCAATGAAAGGTTCGGGTCTTCGGCGGAATACCGCCCGGTCATTCGGAGCGTGGTGGTGCGCAGCGCCCCGTCAAAGGCGACGCGTACCTTGCAGAGTGTGACGTTGGCGTGACTCCTCGAAGACGACCCGACCGCCCAAAACGGTCAACACCGCGCGTGTCGTAAGCACCTCGGCAGGAGCGCACGCGAAGAGGTTGTGGTCGAGCACACAGATGTCCGCAACCTTACCTGCGGCAAGCGTACCAAGCCGGTCATCGAGCCCCATGGCATAGGCCGAGCCATAGGTATAGGCCTTGAGCGCTTCCGCCATTGTGATGCGTTCGGCAGGAAACCAGCCTTCGGGGTTTGAGCCGTCCTCGAGCATGCGATACACCGCCCCATAGATCTCTTCCATGGGCTCGATGCCCACGACGGGAAAGTCGGAGCCAAGATGGACGTTCGCCCCCGAGGCTATAAGGCTGTGGAGCGGCCAGGAGAGCGCAGCACGCTCGGGCCCGACGGCAGCGTCCTTGGCGAGATCCGCCATGTCGAGAAGCATGTGCCAGGGTTGCATCGCCGGAGAGATGCCCAACTCGGCATAGCGTGGGAGATCCTCAGGCTGAACCGTCTCGTTGTGTTCGACGCAGTGGCGCAGCCCCTTCTTTCCGTAGAGCGTCTCGGCCTCCTCGAAGCAGTCGAGCACGAAGCGAATCGAGTGGTCGCCGATGGCGTGAATGCGCACGGGATAACCAAGCTCGCATGCCTTGAGGATTCCCACCCTGATACGCTCGGGCTTCTCGACAGGCTCGCCACAGGTCTCTGAGGCGTTGGCGTAGGGCTCGAACATCCATGCGGTGTGGTCAGAGCACACGCCGTCGACAAACTCCTTGAAACCGCACCATTCGACGGTAGTGCCGGGAAAGGCATATGCCGCCCTGACTTCCTCGGGCGTCTTTGACTCGAGGTCGAAGAGATCGGTATAGACAAAGACGCGAAGCGGGAACTCGCCCTGGCGACTCATGTCCGCAAATACCTCGTAGGGGTTATCAAGACTCACGAAGGTGGGATGAACCGCTCCGACCGAGGTGATGCCGAAACCGTTGGCACGTCTCACCGTCTTGCCGAACGATTCCCTGGCGCGGTCCAGAGGCGGGTTGTAGACGAGCGAGAGGAAGGGGCCAGCTGCGTTGTTGGAAAAGACGCCCGTCGGATTCCCGTCGACGTCGCGGAGAATCTTTCCACCAGAGGGGTCCGGCGTGTCGCGCGTCACGCCAGCTTTCTCCATCGCGCGGGTATTGGCACTGTAGGTATGCATGTCGACCTGCTGGAGGAACACCGGACGATTGGAGATGTATTCGTCGATCATCCTCGCCGTCGGCATCTCGGGAATCTCCCACTGGAACTGGATGACCTGTACGCCCAGAATCCACTCGTTGTCGGGATGGACATCGGCAAAGGCAACGACACGCTCCATGCACTGCTCGAAGCTCGTGCAATCGATGAGGTTCACGCAGAAGTCGGGATCGGTCGTCATTGCTCCCTGGGCAAAGTGGGTGTGGGAATCGATAAGACCAGGCATGATGAGCTGGTCGCCATAGTCGCGGACGTCAGTCGACGGCCCAACGAACGGTACAAGGTGCAAATCATCTCCGCAGGTGAGAATCCTCCCATCCGCAATCGCAACGCCACCCCTGAAGGGCTGGCTGCCGTCGCCAGTGAAGACCGCATTGCTCTTGAGAACCAGATCCGCCGTACCCATGGCTTCCTCCTATGCTGGTCATGATGGGGCCCCGTAATCACTTCAGATTGTGACATCCATACGTTGGACATAGGGCGCCGTTAGGACCACTCTCAACGTTTTCCCAGGTAGAGATACGGTTTAACTCGGCTTAATCGCTGAGCGTCATGGATTATCGAGGGCTAGGTGTCGTACGCCAGGACGTTGTTTACAGGATAGGTAGTGACAAACAGGAGGGACTCCCCGAAGCTGTGGATTGTCTAGGTCTGCAGCCGGAAGGAGCCCCTCCATGTCCCAACATCCTAACGCACGGCTCACCCCGATGGGCCGTCGCACCCTCTGCGAGCGAGTCGAGGCCGGCGAGCCCGCCTCCGCCGCCGCCCGGCAGATGGGCGTGTCGAGGCAGACCGCCCACAAGTGGCTCCGGCGGAGGCGCGACGGCCTGCCGATGGCGGACGCCACCTCCCGTCCCCTCCGGTCGCCCATGCGGACGCCCGACGGCGTACGTGACCTGGTGGTGAGGACGAGGCTCGAGCTGCGTTGCAACCCGCTGGTGCTCGCGGCCGTGACCGGGGTGCCCGCCAGGACCTGCTCAAGGATCGTCTCCCGGGCCGGCTGCCCGGCCCTCTCGGAGTACGACCCGGTGGGCGGTGGGCTCAGGCCCCACGGGCCGGCCACGCATGTGCGCTACGAGCGCGACGAGCCCGGCGACCTCGTGCACGTCGACGCCGAGAAGGTGGCGCGCATCCCCGAGGGAGGGGGATGGAGGGCGCACGGCAGGGACGGGTGCGACCGACAACGGGCCCGGCTACAGGTCGGAGGCCTTCGCCGAGGCCCTCGCCTCGGTCGGCGCGTCCCACATCCTCACGAGGCCCTACAGCCCCTGGCAGAACGGCAAGGTCGAGCGGATGAACCAGACGCTCGCCCGCGAGTGGGCCTATGTCCGTCCCTATGCGACGAACGCCGAGAGGTCCGAGGCCCTCCCGGCGTTCCTTGACCACTACAATTACGACAGGCCGCACAGCGCCTGCGGGGGTCTCCCTCCCATGTCACGTGTAAACAACGTCTTGGCGCGCAACAGCTAGGGACCTCATGCGATACAAGAGGAGGCCCCGCGCCGTTATGAACCGGTACGGGGCCTCCTCCCACGTAAATCAGTCGAAGCCTTTACGCCTCGGAGTACATCTGCTTAAGCTTGAGAAGGTGCTGGTAGCGGGCCATGGCGCTTGCCTCGTTCTTGGCAAAGAGCTCGGTGGCGCGCTCGGGGAACGAACGGGTGAGACTGCTGTAACGAGCCTCGTTCATGAGGAACTCCTGATAGCCGCCGGCCGGCTCCTTGGAGTCGAGCGAGAACTTCTTACCATCATCGGCCGTCGGGTCGAAGCGGAAGCAGTTCCAGTAGCCACAGTCCACGGCCTTCTTCATCTCGGCCTGGCAGTTCTTCATGCCGCCCTTGATGGAGTGCATCTCGCAGGGGCTGTAGCCGATGACCAGGGACGGGCCATCGTAGGCCTCGGCCTCGGCGATGGCCTTCAGGGTCTGGGCCATGTTGGAGCCCATGGCGACCTGTGCGACGTAGATGTAGCCATAGCTCATCGCGATCTCGGCGAGGGACTTCTTCTTGATGTCCTTGCCTGCCGCCGCGAACTGGGCGACCTGGCCGATGTTGGAGGCCTTGGACGCCTGACCGCCGGTGTTGGAGTAGACCTCGGTATCGAAGACGAAGACGTTCACGTCGTTGCCAGAGGCGAGGACGTGATCGAGGCCACCGAAGCCGATGTCATATGCCCAGCCATCGCCGCCGAAGATCCAGAAGGACTTCTTGGTGAGGTAGGCCTTGTCGGCGAGAACGGCCTTGGCGGCATCGGAGCCGTCTGCTTCGAGAGCCGCGACAAGCGCCTCGGCGGTGACCTTGGAGTCGACCGCGGAGCCCTTGGCGTCAATCCAGGCGTGGGCAGCAGCCTTCAGCTCGTCGGAACCCTTCTCGGCAATGGCTGAGACGGCGGTGACGAGACGGTTCTGCTCGGCCTTGTAACCAAGCGCGAGACCAAGGCCGTGCTCCGCGTTGTCCTCGAAGAGCGAGTTGTTCCACGCGGGACCATGGCCGTCGGCGTCGACGGTGTAGGGCGCGGTGGCAGCTGGGTTGCCCCAGATGGAGGAGCAGCCGGTGGCGTTGGAGATGAACATGCGGTCACCGAAGAGCTGGGTCACGAGGCGGGCGTAGCTGGTCTCGGCGCAGCCGGCGCAGGAGCCAGAGAACTCGAGGAGTGGCTTGTGGAACTGAGAGCCCTTGACGTTGCTGCCCTGGAGCTCCTTCTTCTCGGACACGTTGGCGACGCAGTAATCAAAGACCTGCTGCTGATCGTGCTCGTCAGCCTGCGGAACCATGGTGAGGGCACCCTTGGGGCAGATGCCAGCGCAGACGGAGCAGCCCATGCAGTCGAGGGGGCTCACGGCTATCGTGAACTTGTAGCCGGTGTCCTTCGGGATCTTGACGTCAAGCATGCGTGTGTTCTCGGGGGCATTGGCAGCCTCGTCGGCGGTCAGCGCGAACGGACGGATCGTGGCATGCGGGCACACGAACGCGCACTGGTTGCACTGGATGCACTTGGACTCGTCCCAGTGCGGAACCATGACGGCCACGCCGCGCTTCTCGTAGGCACTTGCACCGAGCTCCCACTGACCATCCACGTAATCCTTGAAGGCGGAGACGGGAAGAAGGTCGCCATCCATGTTGCCGATCGGGTTGAGAAGCTCCTTGACCTGCTTGATGACGGCCGCGCGACCCTCGAGCGTGAGGGCGTTGGGGGCATCCTCGGCGGTTGCCCAGTCTGCGGGGACGTCGATCTTGGTATAGGCGGTGGCGCCGGCATCGATGGCCTTGTGGTTGGCATCGACGATGGACTGACCCTTCTTCATGTAGGACTTGGTGGCGGCGTCCTTCATGTACTGAAGGGCCTCCTCGGCAGGAAGGACCTTCGCCAGCGAGAAGAACGCGGACTGCAGGACGGTGTTGGTGCGCTTGCCCATGCCGACCTTCTCGGCCAGATCGATGGCATCGATCATGTAGACCTGGATGTCATTGCTGGCGATGTAGCGCTTTGCCTCGGCGTTAAGCTGCTTGGAGAGCTCGTCGAGGTTCCACTGGGAGTTGATCAGGAACGTGCCGCCGGGCTTGATGTCCTGGACGATGTGCATGCCCTTGGTGATGTAGCTGGGGTTGTGGCACGCGACGAAGTCCGCCTTGGTGACATAGTACGGCGAACGAATCGGGGAGTCGCCGAAACGCAGGTGCGAGATCGTGACGCCACCGGTCTTCTTGGAGTCGTACTGGAAGTAGGCCTGGACGTACTTGTCAGTGTGGTCACCGATGATCTTGATCGAGTTCTTGTTGGCGCCGACGGTACCGTCGCCACCGAGACCCCAGAACTTGCACTCGATGGTACCGGGGGCAGCGGTGTTGGTGTTGTTCTCGCGCGGAAGGGAGAGTCCGGTGACGTCATCGACGATGCCGATCGTGAACTCGCGCTTGGGAGCGTCCTTGGACAGCTCGGCATACACGGCGAAGGCGTCCGCGGGCGTGGTGTCCTTCGAGCCAAGACCGTAACGGCCACCCGTGACGACGAGGTCGGACTTGCCCGTCTCGTAGAAAGCGGTGACGACGTCCTGATAGAGCGGCTCGCCGATGGAACCAGGCTCCTTGGTGCGGTCGAGGACGGCGATCTTCTTGACGGTCGCGGGAAGGGCGGCCACGAAGTCCTTGATCGACCAGGGACGATACAGGCGGACCTTCACGAGGCCGACCTTCTCGCCATTGGCGTTGAGGTTGTCGATGACCTCCTCGAGGGTGTCGCAGAAGGAACCCATGCAGACGACCACGCGGTCGGCGTCTGCCGCGCCGTAGTAGTCGAACAGGTGGTAGCTGGTGCCGAGCTTCTCGTTGATCTTGTCCATGTAGCCCTGGACGACCTCAGGGAGAGCGTCATAGGAGGAGTTGCAGGCCTCACGATGCTGGAAGAAGACGTCGCCGTTCTCGTGGGAACCACGGGCATGCGGGTGCTCGGGGTTGAGGGCGTGGTCGCGGAACGCCTGGACGGCATCCATGTCGAGCATGTCGGCAAGGTCGTCGAAGTCCCAGGTCGCAACCTTCTGAATCTCGTGGGAGGTGCGGAAGCCGTCGAAGAAGTTCAGGAACGGCACCTTGCCCTCGATGGCGGCGAGATGGGCCACAGGAGAGAGGTCCATGACCTCCTGCACGTTGCTCTCGGCGAGCATGGCAAAGCCGGTCTGACGGCAGGCCATGACGTCGGAGTGGTCACCGAAGATGTTGAGAGCGTGCGACGCGACCGTACGCGCGGACACGTGAAAGACGCCTGGCAGACCCTCTCCGGCGATCTTGTACATGTTCGGAATCATGAGGAGCAGACCCTGCGATGCCGTATAGGTGGTCGTAAGGGCACCGGCACCGAGCGAGCCGTGAACGGATCCGGCCGCACCGGCCTCGGATTCCATCTCGACGATGTCGACGGGATTACCGAAGACGTTCTTCAGGCCCTGGGCCGCCCACTGATCAACGTGGTCGGCCATGGGGCTGGACGGCGTGATCGGGTAGATGCCCGCAACCTCGGTGTAGGCATAGGAGACCCACGCTGCGGCCTCGTTGCCGTCCATGGACTTAAACTTTCTCGCCATATCCTCTCCTTCAGACACGCGGACCGTCGCTCATCGACGGCTCCACAAATCGTCTCTCAGCCATGCACTCCCTCGAGACGCATGCCCAGACACCTTGATGATACCCCATCGATTCGGGTGGACGGGGCAAGCGGGATGTTATATCAGTCCAAACACAAAGACCGTCCTCAGATGTGCCGAGACGCCTGTGCTTCGGCGGATGCCAGGAGCTTTTCGTAGTCCTGCCGAAAGCGATCCGCGCGCTCGACAGGAACGTCGGAGGCAGGCACCACGCCATATTCGTCCGAGACGAGGAAGGCCTCGTCATACTCGACGCCACCAGCAAGGACCGAGTCGGCGAGACCCTCCCTGCGCGCGACCGTGAGGCCCACAGTGGCAGCAAGGTCCGAGACGAGGGTGTCGGTGCCGGCGGGATACGACTCGGGGTCGATCCCCCACACGAGAACGTCACCGCAGACGAGCCAGAGCGTCTCTGGCGCAACGCCCGTCTCGCCAGCCTCGGTGCACGCCTGGCGGGCACGAGTGGCCAGGGCGGTAGCGCTCCTCGCCTTGAGCGGCTCATAGGGACCCACGGTCATGGCCGCCCGACCACGCCCGTCCACGATAAGCATGAGAACGCCATCGGGATTGTCGTGCGACCCATCGCGCAGGTTCCACTCGATGTGCTGCTTTGCCCAAGCCACGAGCTCGGTTGTGACCTGGGCGTCGTTGACCCTGCGCTGCCCGAGGGCGCGCAGGTGACGGCCCTCCATGGGAAGAGAGCCCGCGGCAAGGCGCCAGCGGCACACGAGGGATGGCGTCCCGAGCGTGAAGCGCTCCTGCTCCGTGACCTGCTGCATGGCTGCTCCCTCCGTTGGCTGCAAGCGACATCATACCCCGCTGATGCACGGACGAGACAGGCGGCGCCTACTCGGGGCTGAGTGCCGTCTGCTTGCACGCCGCATAGGTCAGTGCGAGATACGCGGCGAAGGCCACCAGCACGGCCACGAGCACGGCCGGAAAGCTCACGCAGCCCTCGGGCAGCTGGAAGAGCTGCGTGAGAAGCGCACCCGCTATCGTGAAGCCGACGATGTCATGCACGACCATCACCACGCCCGGGACGAGGAAGTACGTTGCCACCTGAGCGAAGAGCGTATGGGAGAGCTGCTTGTCCCCTGCTCCAAGGCGCATGAGCTCGGCGTAGCTCTCGCGGTTGTCCGCCGCTTCGGAAAGCTGCTGGAGCGCAAGCACCGCAACCGCCGCGACCATGAACGTGATGCCAAAGAACAGGATGATGTACACGAACGAGCCAAACGATGCCGCAGCCTCCGAGTAGCTTTCCGCTGGTATGGATGCAAGCGCCGCCTGGGTGGAGTTGCGGATCCCGATGGCCATGCCGAGGGCGCACACTCCTACGGCGAGAAGCGCCGCGACACAGGTGAGGGCAGAGCAGCTCGCCGAGACATGTGCCTCGAGCTGCCGGCTCACAAAGCAGGTGAGTCCGCGAAGATAGACCCCACGCTTCGATCGCAAGACGTTTCCGACGACGGTGGCGAGAGATCGCAGTACGAGGAAGGATCCAACGCATACGAGCGCAACCATGGGGATCATGAACATGACGAAGAGGCTTATCGAGAAGCAGATGGCATAGCCGAGCCCCAAGCACACGAGGCCTATCACGAAGTCACGGATCACGGCGCCGTGCGAGCGCACGACGGTTGCCTCGGACTCGTGGCCTGCATGCATGAGGTCAACGAGGCTCGTACGTCCGAGCTCGTGCACGGCACCAAGGGATGAGACTATCAGGATGAGCGCGAAGCCGATTGCCGCAAGGGAGATGCCCGCAGGCGACACCACGAAGACCAGGTGCCATGAGATGTCGAACGCCCATGCGGCGAGCATGCCAAAGACCGGCGAGAGCAGCACGCCCACTCCTACGCCCGCAACGAGCGCCGCGATCGCCACCATGCCGCACTCACGCAGAAGCACGCGCGCCACGGCTCCACGTGCGAGACCCACGAGCATGAGCGTCGCGAGCTCGTGCTTGCGGCGACGAATCAGGAAGCGGTTCGCGTAACGCGCGAGCAGGCAGAACACCACCACCGAGAAGAACCCCAGCGGAATGATGTAGCTCACCGCCCTTGCTAGGGTCTTAAGGCTGGCAGCCGCGGCAGTACCGGATGACAGCGCGGAGATGGTATCGGCACACGAGGCATAGGTATAGAGCAGACACGCACAGAACGCGAGGGTTGCAAAATAGATCGAGTAGTCTTTCAGGCTCCGGCGGACGTTACCCACCGCAAGTCGTCTTTCGAGGTTCATCCTAGCTGTCCCTTCTGAATCTGACGATAGAGCCCTGTCCAATACCTGGAAAAGATACCTGTCACCTTTTCCGGGTGGTCTTACACGCGAGCACGTGACGTATGCATGGTCAAGATGCCGCGCGCCGTAAGGAAGGTGATGACGAAGTACGTCCCGTAGACGGCCACGAAGGCGATGGCCGTGGTGACGATGGCGCTCGTCCAGTTACTCGAGCCGATAAGGCCGACCACCCGGATGAGCTGATGCAGGGCCACGGAGGTATGCGCGAGTGCCACCACGAGCGGAAGCAGGAAGAAGGCAAACGTCTGTACGAAGAGCGAGTGCGTCGCCATGCTTCTGGGGCAGCCGAGGTCGGTCAGAAGCCGATAGCTCGAAATGGCATCGGAGACCGAGGACAGCTGCTGGATGGCGAGAATCGCGGCGCAGGCAATCACCAGAACGAAGCCGATGTAGATGGCCAGATACGCGACGATGGCCGAGCTCATGCGGTTGGTCTGCATGTTCTCGGAGCGCAGACCGTAGGAAAACCCCGAGAGCGTCCCGTCGGCATCGGCCTGGTCGAAGAGAATGGAGGTGGCCCTGGAGAAATACGCGTCCCCCGCCTCGGTGCCCACGGAATAGTTCATGTCGACGACGGTGCTCGCGAGCTCCGCACCTTCCACGAGGTCATCCGGAACGACGATGATGTCGAACCGGCCACCCACGTTGGAGACCGTCGACGAGGGGCCGGAATCGGCAGTGCTCGACACGGGTCTCAGCGTATGACCGCCGACGGTGATCTGGGTTCCTGCGGCCATGACCTTGTCGTCGAAGTCCGTCATCAGGGCGGTGTAGCTGGATAGCATCAGGTACCCGTCCTCCCCGAGCTGCATGGGGGCAAGCCCATTGAGGGTGCGAAGCTTGTTGTAGTCCGACTGCGTCATGAGGTACATGCTCATGCTCGAATAGTCGACCGAGTCGGATGGGTCCTCAATGACGTCGAGGCTGACACCAGAGGCCTCGGAAAGCGCCTGCACGTTCAGCCTTCCTCCGCCGACCAGGCCGGAATAGTACACGTTGACGTACGCAAGCTGGTTAGCGATCGACGAGAAGTCTATGCCAGCATTCCCGAGCACCTGGCTCGCAGGTGTTATCTGCTGCGTGTCATCCACATCGTCCTCGGTATAGGAGAACAACAGCGACGCATCGTAGGGGTTCGACGTCTTGGCGTCCGCATCAAGACCGGAGCAGATGCCCATGCCGCCGGAGACGGCCATGATCGCGAGGAAGAGGATGAACGAGATGACGGCCATGGATGCCGCAACGGTGTTTACCTTCGAGGAGAGCTGACGCACCGTGAACATGTTAAGGCCTCGGTAGTACGCACCATGAAAGGCCCGGCTCACATGGAAGAGAATTCCCGAGAGCCCGTAGAAGAAGACGAGCGTACCAAGGCAGACGATGCCCGTGGTGGCACAGAAGCCATCGTAGTCACCGACGGCGAGTGGGAGGCCATCACGGGTGAGGCGATAGTACGCCCAGGCGATAAGGGCGGTGCCCGCAAGGCCGAGCAGAATCGTGAGGGGGAGGCTACGTACCCTTATCTGCTCGTTCTTACGCGATGCACCCATAAGGTCGGCAAGGTCGACCTTCCGAAGCATGCGTAGGTTGAACGCGAGCATGACGAGAAAGATGATGACGAAGCAGCCGAGCGCGAATGCGGCCGCCATCGGCGAGTACTGGAACGTGAAGTTCGTGACCCGATCGCCAAAGAGGGCCGCCGTCACGAAGACGAGCAGCCACGAGAACAGCACGCCGGTGAGAAGCCCTATGAGAAAGGATGCAACCGACGCGATGGTGGTCTCGAGGAAGAGCACGACCGACACCTGGCCACGGGTCATGCCAAGCAGCTGATAGAGCCCAAACTCACGCTTCCTTCGTTTGACCAGATAGTTGTTCGCATAGACCATGAGAAAGCCAAGCACGAAGGCGAGGAACACCGTGACGCCGCGCATGAGGCCCCCAACGACCTGGATGGACTCACGCGTATCGGTGGAGAGAAAGCTTGCCTGGTCAGAAATGGTGCTGAAGGCATAGAACACCGCCACGCCGAGCACGAGCGTTATGAAGTAGACGGTGTAGTCGCGCGCAGACTTGCGGACGTTGCCGAGGGCAAGCCTAAAGAACATCGTCCTGGCCTCCGCCAATGGTTGCCACGACACCCATGATCTGGTCGAAGAACACCCGTCGTGCAAGATCGCCCCGACGCAGCTCGGTAAAGATGCGACCGTCGCGAATGAAGAGCACACGCTGGCAGTAGCTTGCGGCATAGCTGTCATGCGTGACCATGAGAATCGTGGTGCCATAGGTCTTGTTGAGGGCGTCGAAGCGCTCGAGGAGGAGCTTGGAGTTCTTGGAGTCAAGCGCGCCGGTGGGCTCGTCCGCGAGGACGAGCGTGGGGTTGGTGACCATGGCGCGACAGGCGGCGATGCGCTGCTTCTGTCCACCCGATATCTGATAGGGGAACTTCTCGAGCACGTCGGCGACCCCAAGCGCGTTGGCGATGCGGCTTGCGCGATCATCGATCTCCGCGGCGGGAACGTGCGCGATGGTGAGCGGCAGGGCGACGTTCTCACGACACGAGAGCGTGTCAAGCAGGTTGGAGTCCTGGAAGATGAATCCCAGCTGTTCGCGACGGAACTGCGCGAGCTGCTGGGAGCGCATATGCGTGATATCGGTCCCATCGATGACGACAGAGCCCGAGGTAGGCCGATCAATCGTGGCGATGCAGTTGAGCAGCGTGGTCTTACCGGATCCGGACGGCCCCATGATGGCGACGTACTCACCGCGATCGACGTCAAACGAGACGCCCGCAAGCGCGCGGGTGGCGCTGCCGAACTTGCCGCCGTATACCTTCTCGACGTTTGAAACCTGCAGTGCCTTGGTCATGATGTACGCCTCTCGATCACAGGTTGGCTAACGGGGACAGGCGACGAGAAGCACGAGCTCGGCAGCACCGAGCGTACAGCTGACAAGCAGCGAGGCGACCCTCTCGGCGAAGGTGAGCTCTCCGCGCAGACGGCGGTCGTTGCCCTCCCAGAACCTCTCGGCCTTTGGGTTCATCCTCATGGCGTCCTCCATCCCCCTTGAAACGGTACGCCACCATACTGCGCGGACGTGACGGGGGCTGCCATCGATGCTCCTTACGGCTTGGTGACGCTTTCGTAAGGTTGCACGTCTTGGGGGCGACGCAGGTCGTCTAGGTGCGGTTGGTGGGGAACGTCAGCGTCACCCGCGTATGGCTGCCCTGCCGAGACTCCATGCGCACGCCCACCCCCATCTTGTCGCAGAGTCGCTTCACGAGGTAGAGACCCAGTCCCGTGGACTTCTTCTGACCTTCGAGCCGGCCGTTCTGTCCCACGAAGCCCTTGTCGAAGACGCGCGGCAGGTCTTCGGCGGGGATGCCCAGCCCGTTGTCCTCCACCGCGAGGTCCACGCACTCGCTTGCGCGCCCACGATTCCTCACCTGCGCCGAGAAGAGCAGCCGTGGCGCCGAGCTTCGATACTTCACCGCATTCTCGATGAGCTGGCCCAGCACGAATCCGATCCACTTGGCGTCGGCATACACGTACACACCAAGCTCCTTCACCTCCACGCACACGCCGGCATCGATAAGGGAACGCGCATGGGCCTTCACCGCATCGGTGACCACATCATTGAGTCGTACGTTACGAATGACGTAGTCGCGGTCGAGCGTTGCCGAACGTGCATAGTAAAGCGCCTGGTCAACATAGCCGTCGATACGCCCCAGCTCGCGCGCGATGGATGACGACACCTGCCCCGGGTTGCAGTCCGTGATGATGCGGGCCGCCGCGATGGGTGTCTTGACCTCGTGAACCCAGGCCTCCACGTACTCGCGGTACTCGGCCGCGTCGTCACGGGCGGCGTCCGCCTCGATGCGACCAGACCGCGCCACGGCATCGATGGAATCCCATGTGATCTCACCCTCGACAAAGCTCGGATCCTCCAGGAGCTCCACCGCATTGAGTGGCGAGGTGCCATCACCGCTCGTGGCCTCCACCACGCTGTTCCAGAAGCGACGTCTCGGGAGGTAGTCGACGATCACCCTCAGGACGGCGGCGCTCGCAAGCAGGATGTCGAGGAGCACAACCGTATCGTGGTCCATGCCCGTACCCGCCATGACCACGTTCACGAGAAAAATCGAAAGCAAGGTCACACAGAGGGCCGCCGCTCGATCTCGCAGGTATCTTCCAAGTCTCATGGGTCACCTACACCAAGTAGCCGAGACCACGATGCGTGACCAGGTAGTCGTTTACGCCGAGCTTGCCAAGCGTCTGGCGCAGCCTGTTGACGTTCACCGTGAGGGTGTTGTCATCCACGAAGGCGTCGGAGTCCCAGAGTTCCACCATGATCGTCTCGCGGGGCACGATCGACCCAGCGCTCCTCATGAGCAGGGCGAGGATGCGCAGCTCGTTCTTGGTGAGCTCTACCGTGCGTCCGTTTGCCGTCACGGTGGAGCGTGACACGTCGAGCGTGAGACCGTTATGCGAGAGGGCGGCCGCCGACATCCCACCCGCACGTCGGAGAAGCGCCTCGATACGGACGAGAAGCACGTGGCTGCTGTAGGGCTTTGCGATGAAGTCATCGGCACCGAGCGTCATGCACATGACCTCGTCGAGCTCGCCGGTGCGGCTCGTCACGACGATGATGGGCACGCTCGAGCGGCTGCGCAGCTCGCGGCAGACCACGGTGCCATCAAGGCTTGGAAGGTTGAGGTCGAGAAGCACGAGGTCGGGGTTGGCCTCCAGCGTCGCATCGACCACGTGGTCAAACGACGCTATGGTCACCGCCTCGTGACCATTCATCCCAAGCATTTCCGCGAGGGCCGAGCGGATGGACTCGTCATCCTCGATGATCGCAATTCTCGCCACGCATGCCTCCCCGTTCGGTAGTGCTGACAAAGGTCATTATCGCATGCTCCGCGAAGGGGTTCACGTCGCATGTGTCACTCTCGTCAGCGTCGGCATGCCCGTCGCCAGAGGCGACGAGGACCACCCCGCCCATCGCGATCCAGACGATGGTGATGGCCCATTCCACGCCGTTGAGGGCGGCCGGGCTAAAGGGAACCACCATCAGGGCGATAACGATGATGCCGCCCGCCATGGCACAGACGATGCCGACCACGCCACCACCCACCCTATAGGGACGAGGAAGGTCTGGCTCGGTCCTGCGTAGCTTGTAGCAGGCAAAACATGCCATGGTGCAGGCGAAGACAAAGCCCAGGGACGTCACGCTGGTCAGGGGGACAAGCATGTTCTTGCCCAGGAACGGGCCGGCGATCGTAAGGACCGCCATGACGAGGTTGGCTTTCCTCGGAGCGCCAGCCCTGGGATCGATCTCGGCGAACGAGGCGGGGAGCATCTTCTTGCGTCCCATCGCAAGCATGAGACGAGCCGATGCGCCAAAGAACGAGTTCATCGGACCGAGAGGGCCAAGCGTACCGATGGCGAGCATCGCGAGATAGAAGAAGACGTTGATGCGCGCGAGCACGGCCAGCGCAGGCACGGAAGAGCCCACGAACTCGTGCCAGTCGACGATGGTGCCAAACGAATAGATGCAGACGAGATAGAAGGCGCCCGATGCAAGAAGGGCCAGCGCAGGCACGAGGCCAAACCTCTTCCAGTCAAGGTTGGCAACGGCCTCCTCCGCCTGCTGCGGGATGGTGTCAAACCCTGCGTAGAAGAACGGGGTCATGACAAGCACCGCCACGATACCTCCCACAAGGGTCGTCGCATCGGTTGACCTTCCCCCTGAAGCCCCCGTGACCTGGGAGAACACGGGAAGCGCGTTGGCTGGCGAGCCTGTCATGAACGAGATGACCATGGCGAGCACCATGCCCACCAGCAACGCCTTGGCCAGGAATCCCGAAAGCCTTGCCGCGGCACCCGCGCCATGGAGGTTGAGGTGAATGACAAGGGCCACGAAGCCCAGCGCGATGACCGTAGGCCAGAGGTAGACATCGGCGCCAAGGATCGAATAGAGCCTTACCGAGCAAAGCCAGCCGAGCGCAGGAAGCTGCGACCAGCGATCGCTAAGCAGCGCAGAGATGGCGATGGCCTCCCATGGGCACAACGGTGCGTTACCGAGGATGAGCATCCATCCCGTAAGGAAGCCCACCTTCCTGCCATAGGTACGATCGACGTACTCGATGATGCCTCCCGAGATGGGAATGGCGGCCGTAAGCTCCCCAAAGCACATGCCGATCGGGACAAGGAGGATGGCTCCGATAGCGAAGGCGATCATGGCTGGAAGGGGACCGCCTCCCAAAACCATCCAGTCGCCGACGAGGAGAACCCAACCCGTACCGATGATGGCACCAAAACCGATGGTGAAGAAGTTGAGGAGCGTGAGCTCCTTCTTCATTCCGGTGCCTTCGCCTTTGGTGGCCTGGCCAGTCGGGCTGGCTTTCTCTGACATTTCCCTTCCTTCCAAACCATCGGTGACAAAGCACCTTCTCGTATGCATCGGACACATCCGCGCGACGGAGCGCGGAAAGAGCCAACAACAGGGAACGACTTTTTCATTACCCCAGAGCGCTACGATACGATTCCGCACAAAAGCTCTGAGAAGGGACTCCCGGTGAAGGGTCAACAGGTGGTCGGACGCTTTGCCCCAACCCCATCGGGCCGTATGCACCTCGGCAATGCCTTCTCGTACCTCATGGCGTGGCTTGCCACGCGAGCCTCGGGTGGTCGGATGGTCCTGAGGATCGAAGACCTGGACCCGCGCGCGCAGAACCGCGAAGCGGCCCAGCTCATCCTCGATGACCTCGCATGGCTTGGACTCGACTGGGACGAGGGGCCCTACTTCCAGAGCCGTCGCGCAGATGCCTACGCCGAGGCGATCTCACGGCTCGATGCCATGGGTCTCACCTATCCCTGCTTCTGCACGCGCTCCGAGCTCCACGCGGCAACCGCACCTCATGCCTCGGATGGCACATACGTATATCAAGGAGCCTGCCGCGACCTTACGCGGGCCGAGGCGGCGCGACGAGCCCTCGCCAGACCACCCGCGACGCGCGTGCGCGTACCCGACGAATCCGACCCAGCGTCCACGGTCAGGTTCACCGACCTTGTCTATGGGCCACGGGAGGAGAACCTCGCGCGGGAGTGCGGCGACTTCCTCGTGCGTCGGAGCGATGGCATCGTTGCCTACCAGCTCGCCGTCGTGGTCGACGATGGCCTCATGGGGGTAAACCAGGTGGTGCGCGGGAACGACCTTCTGGGCTCCGTCGCACGCCAGACCTATCTCCATCGTCTCCTCGGATACGCGGTGCCGAGCTTCGCCCACGTACCGCTCTTCGTGACGCCTGACGGTAGACGTCTCTCAAAGCGCGACCGCGACCTCGACCTCGGCGTCATACGCGAACGCGAGCAAGGCCCAGAGCGCATCATCGGCATTCTCGCCCATGCCGTCGGACTCGCCGAGAAAAACGAGCACATCAGCGCCGACAAGCTCGTGTCACGCTTTGCGTGGGAGACGCTTGCGAATCAGCGCGAGAACATTGTCGTAGACGGGAATTTCTTACGCAGTTGAATCCGTCGGTTGTGGTAACTCCCTCTTGGGGGTATCATTCTCTGGCACCAACGTTCGGAGAGCTGACCGAGAGGCCGAAGGTGCTCGCCTGCTAAGCGAGTATAGGACTAAATCCTATCTGGGGTTCGAATCCCCAGCTCTCCGCCAGAATGCGCGGCCCGTCGGCACCAGCCGACGGGCCTTTTTCGTTTCCGACCACCTTCGGCCAACCGCCATCCGTGACTTTGACAATCGTGTGATTCTCTGCTCACCCTTGACGAAGACGCCTCAACGTGGCATCTTATCTAACTGCACGCGCCGTTACCCTCAGCTGGATAGAGGACCTGACTACGAATCAGGGCGTCATAGGTTCGAATCCTATACGGCGCACCACTAGAATACAGGTCAGAAGCTAAATCTAGCTTCTGACCTTTTTTTGTAGCGAAGCTCGTGCGGATGCCGCCTTTCTCAGACCATCTCAACCGCTTCTACGACTCGCTCCGTCATGAGCTACCGGGCCGATACTGCAGAACCCCGTTCTTTCCGAGCGTCGCGTAGGTGTACTCCACGCCCGCCGCATCACAGGCATCCATCAGATCGATGAGGACATAATCCTCCTTGGAGAAGTGATCCTCGACATTCGCACGAACATCCCCCTGCAAGTGCTCCGCCTCCGCGAGCTTCTGGGCTGCCGCCCCACTCACACCGACGCGCACGACATGTCTCCTCTCGTCATATACCAGGAGCGCAGATGGACCAGTTACTTCCTCGCGCACGAAGAAGCCACCTTGCCCCTCGTTGCCAACGTAAACCTCGCGCACGTCACCCGCACTCTCAAACCTAGCAACCAATCGCACGTCGTCAAACTTGTCCATGCCACCGTCCTTCCTGCTCTGTTGGTACCTTGATTCTATGATACCCTCCCGTTTAACATACTAGAACATTTGTTCTTATATTCTGAGTATCTTCTCGTGGGTTCGGCTTGAATTCAAGAGGTCCCTTTGGGGTATCAGTTACGTGTCCATAGAGGGAAATCGGAGCTGCCCATGAGTCGTATAGATGGCGTTGGCGTGGCATTCTGCGGAGGCGGTTTTCGCTCCTATGCAGAGGTCGCAGCCGTAGAGGACATCGAGCGCAACGCCATTCGCATTGGTGCCGCCGCGGGAACCTCCATGGGTTCTCTCGTGGCTGTTCTTGTGGGCGCGGGCCTCTCCTCGTCGCGAATTGCAGAGCTCTTGGTCAAGATGGACCAGCGCGTGGTCGATGAGGGCATCCTCAAGAACATCGGCTTCAAGGCCCTCGGTTTCCTTGGAGGTGGCCATGGTCTCGTGGAATCCGCCATCCTCGAGCGCTTTGCTCGTGACATCCTCGAGGAGGCGGGCATCCGGAGCATGGCCGACATGGTCATGCCCGTGGCCTTCCCGGCCTGTGACATCACAAGCGGCGACCTCTGCGTCTTCACCAATGACGAGAGTCCTCTTCTCGAATACGAGCGGCGGCTGGACCTGCATCACCGGAAACCTCGATGTCGCCCGATGCATCGCGGCGTCCGCCTCAGTATCCCCTCGTCATCTCCCCCACCGAATACCTGGGGCGGACCTTCATGGACGGTGGCTGTCGCATGAACCTCCCCTACGCCGCTCTTTGACCGCACGCAGGTCGATGCCGTGGTCGGCGTAGGGACTCGATCAGACATGCGCAACCGACGTCGGACCTCTCGCCGATCAGCATAGCCAAGCGCACCATGAGCTGGGTGCCAACCAACTCGATCGCATCTATAGCCAGGTGGCGGACATCTACATCAACCTGCCTGTCTCTGGCGATGATGCCTTCCAGGCGGGAACCGGTCAGCAGGTCATCGCCGAGGCACGTCAGATGATTGCCGACAAGGCCCATCGACTGGTCTCCCCGCACGACCGATCCACCTTCGAGGTGGTGCGTCCGCACCGCCGTCGACGCCTTTCTACCACATGGTAAGGACGCACGGCAACTAGTCTTGTCGGACGATTGCGAGGAGCGCGGACAGAGGCCTAGTCTTCGGGCCTGATGACCTCCACGCCTCCCATGTAGGGGACGAGGGCCTCGGGCACCGTGATGGAGCCGTCTGCGTTCTGATAGTTCTCGATGATGGCAGCCATGGTGCGGACCGACGGCGAGGCCGGAACCGTTGAGGGTATGTACGAGACGCGTACCCTTGAACTCTGCGGGATCCTTGTAGCGGATATTGGCATCGACGTGCCTGGAAGTCCCAGCAGTTTGAGCAGGACTGAGATCTCCTTGTAGTTGTTGTAGCTGGGAAGCCAGACCTCGATGTCGTAGCACTTGCGCGCGGAGAAGCCGATGTCGCCCGTGCAGAGGGTAACCACATGGTAGGGCAGGCCGAGCTTCTGAAGAATGACCTCGGCCTCGTTGACCATGCTCTCGAGCTGATTCATGGAAGTCCTCGGGCTTGGCAAACTTGACCATCTCGACCTTGTCGAACTCATGCACGCGAATGATGCCCTCGTGTGTCTCGACCGGCAGAGCCGGCCTCCTCGCGGAAGCACGGCGTGAAGGCGCAGTACCAGAGGGGAGCTTCGAGCCAGTCAAGCACCTCGCCGCGGTGGATGTTCGTGAGCATGACCTCGGCCGTGGGGAATGAGGTACATGTCGGGGTTCACGTGATAGAGGTCCTCGTCGAACTTGGGCAGCTGACCGGTACCAAAGAGCGAGTCATGGTTGGTGATGACCGGTGGCCACCACTCCTTGAAGCCGGCGGAGGTGTGCGTATCAATCATGAAGTTGATGAGCGCGCGCTCCATACGAGCGCCCATCCCGCCGAGAAGGTAGAAGCGGGCACCGGCAAGCTTGACGCCACGGTCGAAGTCGATCATTCCCGTGGAAGGGCCCAGGTCCCAATGGGCGAGGGGTGCGAAGTCAAACTCGCGAGGAACGCCCCAGCGCCGTACCTCCGGATTATTGGAGTCATCCTTGCCAAAGGGCACGGTCTCGTCGGGGATGTTGGGAATGGCGGCCACGAGATCGAAGAGCTCCTGCTCCACGGTGCCACGCTTCTCGTCAAGTTCGGCGATGCGGCTCTTGTTGGCCGCAACCTGGGCCTTGGCGGCCTCCGCCTCGGCCGTCTTCCCCTCGCGCATGAGCTGGCCAATCGCCTTGGAGGCCGTGTTTCGATCTGCCTGAAGACTCTCGACCTCGGCGATGGCGCTACGGCGCTCTTCGTCAAGCTCAAAGAATCTCGCACGGTCCCAATGGGCGTTCTGCCTCGATTCACAGGCCTTGTCCACGAGGTCGGGATTGTCTCTGACGAGCTTGATGTCGAGCATGTCTACTCCTTGGCACTGGATGGGCTGCACGCAACCCTAGCTGCTTGTGGTGTTGACGGACCATAGGCCGCCAACGGCCACCCAAGTATATACTTGTGGCCAGGAAACACGGAACTTGCAGGAAGGTATGCACATGCAGTCTATCAGTGATTTCTTCACCTGGCTCTTCAGCGATCGTACGGGTGTCATCTGCCTCGTGCTCGCTGGGGTCGTGTTGTGTCCTCATCATCTCGTTCGTACTCGAGCGCAGGATGCGCAAGCAGTACTTCAACCACAAGAAGACGGAGACCGACTGGGACCTGTTTGACAGCGATGATGACTCAGACGAGGATGACGAGTAACGCATAGGCACGTGGACCCTCGTAAGCTCCCGTGGTGTGTCTATCCTTCCCTAGAGTCCATGGTATCCTCGGCGGCCTTCTCGCCGCAGCCGCCCGACGTGTCCCGTCCGCCCACGCGCCAGCAGGCGTCAATGAGTCCGCAGACCGCAAGACCAGCCAAGATGATGACCCAACCGGGATGCCACATGCCCGCGAGCAGGCCAACCGCCAAGAACGAGAAGATCGAGCAGGTACCGATGAGGGCCGTCACGGCCGCGCGCTTCTTCCTGGCCGAACGGTGTCCCCTAAAGACATCCACCATATGACCCAAGCTCGTCCAGACTCCCGTTGAGAAGAGCACTACGAGCCCTGGTACCCATAGGCCCAGGAATATGCCCATGCACAGGAACGTTATCAGGGCGAGGGGGCCGTAGGGGAAACGGCTCATCCACCCCCTCCTCGGATGGTCGCAGGAGGCATCGTGCGCATCTGCCCAGCTGCTGTAACGCCGGCCATTCACCTCAACGCTACCGTCCTCGTTCGAATGGACGGAGTTGCCATCGTGGTCGTTCACGTGCACTCCACAACCATCGATATCTACGTGATCCCCCTTGTTGGGATCATCCACGTGGACACCATCCCAGCCCACGTATACCTTGACGCCCGTGTGATCATGCACGTTAATGCCATCATGCAGGTTCATGTGGACGTAATCCCCACCATCGTCCGTAGGGCATTCGCCCGAGAAGTCTCACCGACCCTCTGTGGGGTCAGCCCCCTTGTTATCCTCGGCGGCCTTCTCGTCACCATCGGCCGTTCCCTCGGCATCGGCGGCAGACCCGGCGGCAGCCGCATCGT
>Ga0268359_11938_pt1 | contig 40973 bp, 36 predicted proteins | sample BioMet11_FD_194416 | JGI IMG/M metagenome (GOLD analysis project Ga0268359, IMG submission 194416) | Sewage microbial communities from Oakland, California, United States - Biofuel 11 (PacBio Assembly) | ecosystem: Engineered > Wastewater > Sewage > Unclassified | place: USA: California | collected...
CGGCCGAGATCTGGTGTGAGATGTCCTCGAGCCCGGCGTCGATGGCCTTCTGGTCGTCTTTGGAGATGACCCCCTGTTCGGCGAGCATGCGCGCATGGGCGCGCGAACCGCGGATATCCTGCTGCGCCATGTTCTTGTCGACCTCGAGCGAGGCGCCGAACTCCTGCGTGAACGCGTCCACACCCTTCTCGAACCTGCCGCCCCACAGAGCCATGAAAACGTCCCTTCGTCGAATGTACGTACAGCTTATCGCATCAAACGACAGGTGCCGCGGAGTGATGGGGATGTCGGTCAACCAGTAACGTACATTCTGCGCCCGGTATTTGCATTTCCGCAGTTGATGGTTTTTTTCTGGCGCAAAATGCGCATTATCAATCCGTGTTCAATGCGGAGGCACCCGTGGGTATCGTTTACAACAAGATCACAGCCCTTCAAATCCTGCGATCCATGAGGTCCGCAGGAAAACCCGCGCGAAAACGAACCGACCTCTTCGCCCCCTCCCTCCCCGCATGCAAACGCTGGACGTGGGGCAGGCTTAGCCCCGGGCGGTTCGGCGGCGAAAGTAACCCTGCCAAAATCTACGTCGCAGCACCCAGTGCAGGCGAACGCATCAGGAACTCGCGTGTCACGAACACCGTTTATGGAACTGGACTACCACGGAACTCATGTGTGGTGCTTGCGGGGAGTACTGCCATAAGCGGGCCCGAGCTGCTCTTCGTTGAGATGGGAGCCTTGATGCCCCCGATAGTCCAAGGGCTTCTCGGCATGGAGCTATGCGGAACCTTCTCCCGAGACCCCATCAATCCCAGGCTCGGTCCCATCACCTATGGAGTGCGCCCCGTGACGACGGTAGAGAAGATCGAGAGGTTCTTGAGTGCTGCGACGAGACTTCGCGGGCATGATCAGGCAGAGCGGGTCCTCAGGGTCGTTCGGGATAACGCTTGGTCCCCGATGGAGACCGTCATCGCCACGATGGCCATGACACCCATCTCGGATTTAGGGTATGGCATGGGAGACATGACGCTAAACTTCCGTTTGGACCAAGGCGCCGAGCTCATCTCCCTCGGTGTGCCTCAGTCCAGGGTCCCCGACATGCTGTTCGATGGCACCAATGTTGGACTTAACTACGACGGAAGAGGCCACCTTGACCTTGACGCAATTGCCTCCGTCGTACCGGTGGCGGAGGAGGCATGTGATGGCGATGCGGTGCGGCAAGACCTCTCTGATGTCATCGGAAGCATTCGGCGCAAGTCAATTGACGACCTACGCCGCAATCGTGAGCTTGCTGCCATGGGCTATGTCATCTTGCCCGCAACGAGCGAGGATCTCTTCGTCCCCTACGCCCTTGACGCGCTCATGCTTGAGGTTATGCTCGCCATCGAACGATTCTCCCAAGTCGACATGAAGCCGCAGCGGGTCGCCCTTAGGAGCAAGGCGCTGCGTGGCCGCAGGCAGCAGCTCGTGTGGTCACTGCTTCCTTGGGCGGAAGCCGAGGGATTCGCCCGCGCCACGGCCATTGCCGACCGAAGGGGATTTACAGCCGCGACGCTCCTAGACGAGACGGAATTCATACTTTGATAGTGCGCATTCTGCGCTGACAGTTTATGTTTCCGCAGTTGATACTTGCCGTTCGACGCCAAATGCGCACTATCGTATTTCAACTTGAACCTACCCTACATGCTAACGGGGGTCGCAGCCCAAAGGCCACGACCCCCGCATGGACTTCAACGCCGAACGTCCCTACTCGACAGGCTGGAACCCGGAGCCGGGACCCTGAACGCGCGACCAGGTCTTGGACTGCAGGCCATGGAGGTCGATGAAGCCGCGCGCGGCCGTGTGGTCGAAGGTGTCGCCCTCGTCATACGTGGCAAGGTTGTAGTCGTAGAGGCTGAAGTCGGAGCGCAGGCCGTCGACGAAGAGGCCACCCTTGCAGAGCTTGATGCGAACCTCGCCAGTCACGAACTTCTGCGTGTACGCGTTGTAGGCGTCGATGGCGTTGCGGTTCTGCGAGAACCAGAGGCCACGGTACACGGTAGAGGCCCATTCGACGTCGAGCTTGGCCTTCTGCTTGAGCGTCTCGGCATCAAGGCAGAGGGTCTCGAGCGACTGGTGCGCCTGAAGGAGGAGCAACGCGGCGGGGCACTCGTAGCACTCACGGCTCTTGATGCCCACGACGCGGTCCTCGATCATGTCGATGCGACCAAAGCCGTTACGGCCGGCGATCAGGTTTGCCTCGATGATGAGGTCGAGCAGCTCCATCTTCTTGCCGTTGATGGATGAGGGAACACCGCCCTCGAAGCCGATGACGACGGTCTCGGGGTCGGCGGGGCAGTCCTCGGGGTTGGAGGTCATCGTCCAGATGTCCGCGGGAGGCTCGTTCCAGGTGTCTTCGAGAACGCCGCACTCGATGGCGCGACCCCAGAGGTTGTCGTCAATGGAGTAGGGCTTCTTGTGGGTGGTTGGCACAGGCACGCCGTTCTGCTCGGCCCACTCCATCTCGGAGTCGCGCGTGGTGAGGTCCCACACGCGGACGGGGGCAATGAGCTGAATCGTGGGATCGAGCGCGCGGATGGAGGTCTCGAAGCGCACCTGGTCGTTGCCCTTGCCGGTGCAGCCGTGCGCGATGTACTTTGCGTTGTACTTATGCGCGATGTCCACGAGGTGCTTCGAGATGATGGGACGAGACAGGGCGGAGAGCAGCGGGTAGACACCCTCGTACTTTCCGTTGGCCCAGATTGCCTTGGTCAGGATCTTGTCAGCGTACTCCGCTCGCATGTCGATGGCTTCGGAGGCGATGGCTCCCATGTCGAGCGCCTTCTGCTTGACCCACTCGAGGTCCTTCTCGTCCTGGCCGACGTTGCCGCAGATGGCAATGACGTCCATACCCTTCTCTACCTGCAGCCACTTGACGATGACGGATGTGTCGAGACCGCCGGAGTACGCGAGAACTACCTTTTCCTTCTCAGCCATTCTGTTACCTTTCTATTGTTTGGGCCTTGATGCCCCTTACAAACGCACGAGACGCCCGCGGACCAGAAATGCCCGCGAGACAGTACGGCACCCGACGACGCCGGGTGCCAGACATAGGTTTCTTGACGTTGAGGCTATCGACAGACAAGGACCTTGAGCAGCACGCACGGCATCGCGGGGCTGATTCGTCGGTTCCGGCGTCGGAGGGTGGCGATTGCATTGGCGTGCATGTCGTTTGTGCCTCCCTCTCTGCTCTCTGACGCGGGGTCTGTTGATTTTCCAGACTATAGGCCGAAGCCACCCGCGCCCGCGTTGCGGTGCAAAGACCGAATCCTTATGGTAACAATCGACAGACGTCGGCAAAGCATCACTTGAGATTAATCTAAGCCCAAGAAACGGTTAACCTTGTTGCTTGACCATACAATCAGCCGAGGACAAGAGCCCCGGCACCACTGAAGGGATGCATGGTCATGGATAAACTTGATAAGGTAGAGCTTGTTCGCGATAAGTGCGGCGTCAGCTACGAGGATGCCAAGGCTGCGCTGGACGCAAGCAACGATGACGTGCTCGACGCGATCATCTGGCTCGAAAAGAACGGGAAGGCCCAGAAACAGACCGCGAACTACACGACCGGCGCGTCATCGGACACGAGTTCGGTCTCGCCCGAGATGGCTGCCGCACAGGCCGCCTACCAGGAGTCCAGCAAGAAGAGCCGCTTCTCCGAGGATATGGACTCCTTCTGGGACGCCATCAAGAGGCTCTTCCGCAAGAGCATAGACTACAAGTTCATCGCGAAGCGCCACGGCGAGGTCGTGCTCAACGTGCCGGTTCTCGTCCCTGTCATCGGCATCTTTGTCTGGGGTGCCACCATCTGGCTGCTCATCATCGGCCTCTTCTTTGGTCTGCGCTATCGCATCGACGGCGCCAGCCCTGTCACCGTAGACGTGAACGACGCAATGAGCAAGGCTGCCGATGCGGCAGAGTCGCTCAAGAACGACGTCACCAAGAATGACTAGGATCCTCATCATAGAGGACGAGGAGAAGATCGCCCGCTTTGTCGAACTCGAGCTCAAACATGAGAACTACAAGGTGGACAAGGCGGCCGATGGCAGGGCCGGCGTCGAGCTGGCCCTCTCCCGTGACTATGACCTGATTCTTTTGGACATCCTTCTCCCCCAGCTCAACGGCATGGAGGTCCTCCGTCGCATTCGCAAGGAGTCTTCGACGCCCGTCATCATGCTCACCGCTCGAGATGCCGTAGTGGACAAGGTCGCCGGTCTCGACGCAGGCGCAGACGACTACATCACCAAGCCGTTTGCCATCGAAGAGCTTCTCGCACGAATACGCGTCGCACTCAAACGTCGGGAGGCATCCGCCGACGAGACGCAAGGGGCATCGAGCAAGGCAATCGTGGTCAAAGGAGTCTCGCTAGACGTGGACCGACGCGAGGTAACGGTAAACGGCGAGCCCGTCGAGCTCACGAACCGGGAGTTCGAGGTCCTGCATCTGCTCATGGCGCATGTCGGCGTCGTCATGTCTCGCGAGCGCCTGGCAACGGAGGCGCTCGGCTACGAGTTCGTCGGCGAGACGAACAATGTCGACGTACACATCGCACACCTGCGGGCACGAATCGATGACCGCTTCGGAATCAAGCTCATTACCACGGTACGTGGGGTCGGGTATGTCATCCGAGAAGCCTAGCAGGCGATTCGCCTCGACCGCCTGGTCCATCAGCTGGAGCTTCTGGTGGCGCAAGCTTGCTGGCTGGATCTTCTTTGACCTGCTGGCCGTGTGCTGCCTAGCGGTCGCCCTCATCCACGGCTACAACCAGACGCTTCCCGAGGGGACCTTCGAGGGTTGGCTCAAGCCCGTCCAAGGCGCAAGCGTCTCCATCACTCCCCCATCCCGCGAAAATGACCTCGAGGACATGCGCTACGTCGTCACAACGGAAGACGGTCAGACGCATGAGTTCTCCCTTGCGGAAGACATCATCGGACTCTGGCCCGTTCTTGCGTGCCTCGGTGCCTTTGAGGTGTTTGACCTGCTCGGTATTTGGAGTGACACGCGTCGCGTCCGTCGAAAGCTCCTTCCCCTCAACGAACTTGCGCTCCGTGCCGAAAAGCTGAGCGGCACCGAGCTCACGGGCTTCGATAAGATCGAGACCCTCGAGCAGGCCGTCGAGCGCGCGAATGTCGACTCCCCGCAGGTGAGCACTGGTGATGAGGACCTCGCAAGCATCGAGGTGGCGCTCAACCGACTGCTGCGGCAGATGCAGGAGGCCAAGCTCCAGCAGATGCGCTTCGTCAACGACGCAAGCCATGAGCTGCGGACCCCCATCGCCGTCATCCAGGGGTACGTCAACATGCTCGACCGCTGGGGCAAGTCAGACGAGGCAGTGCTCGACGAGTCCATCGAGGCCCTCAAATCGGAGAGCGAGCACATGCAGGACCTTGTTGAGCAGCTGCTTTTTCTCGCTCGCGGTGATTCTGGCAGAAACACGATGAAAAAGGTCGACATAAACCTCGCTCAGGTCGCAACCGACGTCTGGGAGGAGTCCTCGATGATCGACCCCTCACACGCCTACGTCCTCGGCTTCGATGAAAGCCGCAAAAACGATGCCCGCTATCTGGTCACCGGCGATGCGACGATGCTCAAGCAGTCGATTCGCATAGTCGTACAGAATGCCGCCAAGTATTCGCCCGTGGGCAGCACGATCACCTTCGGAGTCGAGCGGACCGATGGCGGGGCGGCGTGCTCCGTGACCGACGAGGGCATTGGCATGAGCGCCAAGACGGCAAGCCACGCCTTCGAGCGATTCTACCGGGCCGACAATGCCCGCGAGTCAGGTTCGAGCGGATCAGGACTTGGGCTCTCGATAGCAAAGTGGGTCGTGGACAACCACGGTGGCACCATCGACATCCTCTCGCGGGAGGGCGTGGGCACCCGCGTGACGATCGCCATCCCACGGTGATGGTACGATGACACAGATTATGCGAAGAGTGCCGTTTTTTGGGAACCGCTTTGCGAACAAAAAAAGAAACAGGCCAGAGAACATAGTCTCTGACCTGCCGTTTTTCTCTGGTGCGCCGTGTGGGGGTCGAACCCACGACCTTGGGATTAAAAGTCCCCTGCTCTACCAACTGAGCTAACGGCACGTTCCGTTCCGTGCAAACGGCGCTATTCTACCACGCGGGTCGAGCCGTTCTACTCCCATACCCACTGACCGTTGACAAAGACATCGGTCTCGGCACCGTCAGCATCAACGCCCACGATGCTCATGTCGTCGGTGCCAATCATGAAGTCCACGTGCGCGGCGCTTTGGTTGACACCTCGTGCGAGAAGCCCGTCCTTGTCGAGGCTTATCCCACCTTCGAGACACTCGGGAAAACCCAGACCGAGAGCAAGGTGGCAACTCGCGTTCTCGTCGTAGAGCGTGTCGTAGAAGAGGATGCCCGACTGACGTATGGGCGTGTTCTTTGAGATGAGGGCGCACTCACCAAGGCGGCACGCATTCTCGTCCGTCTCGATGATGTGGCTCAGAACCTCGCGACCCTGCTGTGCGTCAAACTCGACCACGCGGCCGCCTTCGAAGCGAAGCCAAAAGTCACGAATCGTGTTGCCATGGTGGATGAGTGGCATGGCGGCGTGCACCACGCCACTGGCCCGCATGCGATCGGGCGAGGTGAAGACCTCCTCCGTGGGAATGTTGGGGAAGAATGCCGCACCGTCCTGCGTACGAGCCGCCCCGCCACCCCAGATGTGGGCATCGGTAAGGCCGATTACAAGGTCGGTTCCGTTCGAGGCCCTATAGTGCAGCGCATCGAAGTGGTGGGAGTTGAGAAAGCGCTTGGCCTTCTCGAAGGATGCGTTGTGCGTCTCCCAAGCACTCTCGGGGTCATCGCCCGAGGCGCGCGAGGTCTCGAGAATCGCGAGCCAGAGGCGATAGGTGGCCTCGGCTGCCGAGAGGTTGGGAAAGACCTGGCAGGCCCATGCGGCCACAGGTACGCCCGCGATACACCAGACGTTGCGACCAAAGTCCATGCCGTTTCTGAACGACGTGCACTGGGTGTTGCGAGCACGGGCGTCTGCCGCCGGTTTGGCTGGGTCGACGCCATGAAGGATGTTGGGGTCGGTCCCCTCGAGAAAAAGAAACGCAGCGCCCTGCTCTGCAAGCGAGTTCAGCTGCTTGACCTTCCACGCTGGGGTTACCTCGAAGAAGCTCGTCTCGACGTTCTCGTAGGTGAGACGCGTGATGGCATCGTCCGTCCAGATGACCGTCACGTGGCCTGCGCCAGCCGCGTATGCTATCGAGACGACCCTGCGGGCGAAGTCTGCGCGCTCCACGGGAGCCGTGAGAACGAGCTCCTGTCCCTGGCGGATGGCACAGCCCTTTCTCACGAGAAGACTTGCATAGCGGTCGAGTTGGTCAGAGAGTGCCTCGCTGGCGAGACGGCACTCTTCGTCGGTCATCGGAATGTCGGACATGGTCTTTCCTTTCGTGCACCTGCAGCCGATTTGTTATCGTCTGCCCACAAAAAGGGGGTCCCTGGAGACCCCCGATTTTCTCTGGAGCGGGCAACGGGATTCGAACCCGCGAATGACGGCTTGGGAAGCCGTTGCCTTACCGCTTGGCGATGCCCGCGTGTGTGTGGATTCTATCACACCATAAATCCCGATTTGATTGACGTCGTGGACGAGCCGCATTTCGACGCAATTGCAGCATGTGAATCATGCGGGCAATTCAACGATGTTGCGTTAGATGCCGGTCAGACAACCAGGGAACACGGGTCTGTCAGACGTCAGGTTACGGCAAGGGCGCCCCTCTAGTCTTGTGCTCCCAGCGGCAATCAGGGGAGGCCAGATGACAAGAACTGTGGGGAGTAACAAAAAGCCGGAATGCACGGGACCCATCGGACGGCGCTGGCGTGACGACTCCACGCCCAGGGTGCGGCTACGCGGAGGGGATTCCCTCCTTGGCGGGCGGCCGTCGGCGCCCGGACATGCCGGGAGAGCAGGCAACGTCTTGCTCTCCTGCTACGAGCACTACCCCCTGGAGCGACGTACCTAGCTCGTGCAGCGATCTTAAGAGAAGGGAGCGGCGATATGACGACAAGAGTAGGCCAGACATTCACACGGCGACGCCCTCGACAGGTCGTGCGTGCAATTATCTGCATACTGACGTGCATGGGCCTCACCACAGGCCAGATGTTCGGTTGCGCAGGAGCATCCCCGAGTATTGTGGCCGCGGCCGAAGAGCCCGTGATGACAGCGGCGACGACTGCGACAACAGAGGTACGTGAGTTCACCTCAGTTCATGGCGGTACGTGGATGGGCGTGTCCTCATCATGGTTCGGTCGCTACTACGCCGACGGCATCGATGACGATGCGCACCTCTCCTACTGCGTTGACTACACAAAGAAGGGTGACGTCAACTCGACGAGTTTCTCTAACCCCGTCGCGGCCGGTCCGGGCACGGGCTACATCCTTCAGCACGGCTACCCCTATACCACAGACATTGCGGGGACTTCCTGGTCGGCAGGCCAAGCACGTGCCATCACGCAAATCGCCCTCTGGTACTACAACAACGGCTACCACGCTCTCGACGGGAACATCAATACGGAGGACAGGTGGGCGCTGCTGCGCCCCGCGGCGTATGCGCTGTACATGGATGCCGACGCATATGCGAGCGGAGGTGGGATGGCAACAGGCTATGGCACCGTCTACTCGCCGGCTGACCCAAACGTCCAGACGATGCTGCTCGCCACCAAGCCACAGCCTGGAACCATCGTCATCGAGAAGTCCTCAGACAACGTGGCGGTCACCGGCAACAACACAAGCTTCACCCTCGAGGGCGCCGTCTATGGTCTATGGAAGGCCGACGGAACGAGTACGGGTCTCATGGCCGTCACGGACGCGTCGGGCAGGGCCGTCTTCTCCAACGTTGCCGCAGGCAGCTACATCGTGCACGAGACCCGCGCCCCAGAGAGCTATCTTCTCGACACCACCCATGGCACACACGGATCGGCCGCAGATGGCACCTACGATGACGATGGCTGGTACTCCGTCACGGCGATTGATGACTCCACTTCCACCGTCAAGACGCTCGATACGCCACGCATATCCATCGGAACGTCCGCGCGCGACTCGGAAACAGACACGAACGTCTCGCTGGCAGACGGGTCCGTTACCGTCATCGATACGGTTTCATACGAGTCGCTCGTTCCTGGGGTTGAGTACGTCGCGTCGGGCGAGCTCCACCTCGTCAACGACGATGGCACCGACGGTGGTTCGATTGCCTCGTCCGAGACGTCCTTTGTTCCTGCAAACGAATCAGGTACTGTCGAGGTGATCTTCGTGTTTGATGGATCATCGCTGGCAGGACAAGCCGTCGTCGCCTTTGAGACGCTCACGCGCGACGGAGCCACCGTGGCCACGCACGCAGACATCACCGACGAGGGGCAGACCATTTCCTTCCCCAGGATCGGCACGGAGCTCGCTGACGAGAACGGGTACCACGAAGTCTGCGGTGACGGGCCAGTCGTGCTTGTCGATACCGTCTCCTACGACAACCTTAGGCCGGGAGCCACCTACGTCATGACCGGAAGACTCGTCGATGCCATTTCCGGCAATGCGATCGTGGACGAGGAAAACGCACCTATCGTAGCCACGGCAGAGGTTGTCCCCACGGAGGCGGCGGGCTCCGTTGACGTACGCTTCGAAGTGCCTGCAGCAGCCGTGGCAGGAAAGCGTGTCGTTGCCTTCGAGACCTGCAGCAGCAACGGCACGAACGTGGCCGTCCACGCCGACCTGCATGACGAGTCCCAGACAATCAGCGTGCCAAAAATCGGCACGACCGCCCGGGACGCAACCACGGGAACAAACGTATCGTACGCCTCGGCCAGAACCACGATCGTTGACACGGTATCCTACGAGGGTCTTATCCCTGGCAGCGAGTATGCACTCGCAGGCGAGCTCCACCTGATTGGCAAGAACGGCCAAGACGCCGTCATCGCCACCGCCGAGACGAGCTTTGTTCCCAACGAGACATCCGGTGTCGCAAACGTGACCTTCGAGGTCGACACCTCCGAACTCAGGGGAAGGTCGGTCGTCGCCTTCGAGACCCTGTCGCACGATGGACGGACCGTCGCGATACACGCAGATGCGTCAGACGCAAACCAGACCGTCGTCATCGAGGGGTCACCCATCGCTCGCGCGACGACTCCCTCGACGGGAGATGGTACGGGTATCAGACCCGACGCGCCTGTCGCAATGGGAATAGCGGCAATCGTGACCGGCATTCTTCTGAGGCGCCGCAAGCGAGACCGCGCCACTGGGTAAGCTGTAGGCAATGGCAAGAGATGAGGATTGGAGGCCACGTGGACACAAGCAACCTTGAGCTCTACGTCAAGCCAGGCTGCCCATACTGCACAAAGGTCCTGCACTTCATGAACGAGAGGAAGATAGTGATTCCGCTTCATGACATCACGGATGGAAGCGGCAATCGAGATGACCTCCTCAGGATCGGTGGAAAGGTCCAGGTTCCCTGCCTCATCATCAATGGGGCCGCCCTCTATGAGTCATCCGACATCGTGGCATATCTCGCGAAGCTCGGTTAGCGCTGTCGCACGAGGCTGAAAACCATAGGGGGGTCATCGCACGGATGGCGATGACCCCCCCCCCACGATCATGCGAACCATAGGCTACGAGCGCCTGATCATCTCCGTGACAAGTTCTGCGACCAAGGCCGCCTGATCGGCATCCACGTTTTCGAGCGTGTCTGCGGCGGTGTGAGAGAGGGCCGGCATGCCGGTATCCCCAATACCCACGAGGGTAATCGCGCGGACGGACTGCTTCATGGCTGAGGTGGCATCAGTGGTCCCTTGGTCATACGACACCTGAGTCAGGGGGATGTGCAGGTCAGAGGCGGTACCAGAAAGAAGCCGCATGAGACGACGGTCGGCACGACGCACGTTGAGCAGTCCCTCGCGGCTGAGTGCAGAGAGGTTGCCGGCACCAACGCAGTCGAGGTTGATCAGGAACGCACCACGAATGGCCGCGCGGTGCTTGCCGAGGAAGGCCTTCATGCCTGCATGGTCAATGTTGGACGCGCCGAGCGCCACGAACCAGATGTCGTGCGAGATGAGCTCGTCATCCGCCATGGAGAGGACGGCGTCACGGAGCTCGTCGTCATCCACGGCACCATCGGAAGGATCGTCTCCGTCATCCACCATGCGAAGGTCGCTTCTTGTGGCGGCACCACCCTTCCACCCGTTGGGGTCGTCATCCCACTCGTCATTATCGCCGGAGGCATGCTTGTTGCCAAAAATGCGGAAGCGGTGCTTCTTCTCGACGGGTTCGGGGCTCATGTTCGACGCGGTGATTACGGGAATCTCGGGCGGTACGGTCACAGGATCCGTAGCAGAATTCGAGACGGGCGCCGAGACGTTGCCAGAGGCATGAATCCTATGGGTGTTGTTGGCGTTGTTCTGGGCGAGCTTCTGCGCCATGTTGTCACGGGGGCTCTGCGGGGTTACTGCGCGGGTGACATCAGGATCGGGCGCAAACGGATCAACCGTTGCTTCGGATGGATCGGGCAGGTCGAAGAGGGCGGCTCGGCGAGCAACGCTGCTGACCTTGGGGGCGTAGGTGGTCTTGCCCCAGTCGGGGTCCTCGGGAGCTATGGGTTTCGGCGGACGCGTACCCGTGGTGGGCTGCGTGTCACCGAGGTCAAAGGCCTCATCGGAGTTGTAGAGACCAGACGTATCCTTGGCAGGAAGGGTCTCGTCGGCAGGGTCATCCATGACCAAGCCAAATCCGGCCGTTCGCGCCGCGTCGGTCTGAACCTCCTCGAGGCCAGAGGTGACCTCTCCCCTGGTGGGGACATCGATGGGCGCGGTCTCGTCACCCTCGGTCACTGTCGTGACGTGCTCCGTGGGTTCGTGCGCGGGCGTCCTATCGACGTATTCAACCTCGCAGGTCTCAGGCAGGATTCCAAGGGACGCTACGACCTCCCTGCCATGCCGCACGCCGAGCACGGACTCTGGCTCGGACACGAGAGGAGCGGCCGCAAGGGCGGGGGTGACGTGTGGCCTATGCGTGACGGGAGCCTCGCCGGTGGGCCGAACCTTCTCGAGGACGCCAAGCAGGGCGGCGATGGAGGCCTTGTTGTCATTGGCGCCAAGCGTACAGGGAGAAAAGCGCTCCGCGATGACGCCTATGGCAAGAATGAGCAGCGGGATGGCGGCGATGAGTCCTACCCAGCTGATGACGCGACGGAAAGGAGCCGGGATGAAGACGAGAATCCTGATAAACGCACAGAAGGCAATGACAAGCGCACAGTACGGGCTGTACTTCTTCAATACGGGCACATAGCGAGCAATGGCGGAGCTATAGAGGAAGCTCTCGTGTGGCGCGTCATAGTGCGCAACGACGACGATGGGACGATTGCCCTTGGCGGCAAGCTCTCCGGAGGCGGCGTGATATGCCACGACGTTCTGTGAGCGCGTGGTGGGGCCAAGACCGTTGAGAAGGTCCGTCCCCAGATAGCGAAGGATGAAGACGACCATGGTCGCCGCGACGAGCAGCAGACCGATGACCGTCACGGCACCAGAGCCAATCGCCAGGCAGAATGCTCCGACGAACAGAAGCGCAAGCAGAACCGCGGGGCCGAGCTTGGAGAGGGAACGCGCGTCGAACTCCTCGATCTCGGGGTCAACGTCATGCTGCTTCATGAGGTCCGCTATGGTCTGGGCCGCCTGAAGCTCCTCCTGGCTACCGGCAGGAGAAATGCCTATCTGCTCGTCCAGGTACTCCAGATAGTCGTGTGTCATGGCCATGCTGATACGTCCTTTGCTGGGAGTCGTAGCATCTTACACAAACATGGTTCAGAGTATACGTCTTGATTTCGCGCATTGTTATAAAACCGCAGATATATCAAGGCGAAGGGTTGTCTTTTGCTTCGCTTGCGTGTACGTATGGCAAGATTGGCGAGACACGCGGGCCAGATGGTCTATCGTTCACATACCATGCATGGATGCGCCCGGGCATCCGCGGGTTGTACAAGGAGCCGTCTCATGGATTCCGAACAGGACGAGTTCGCAGAGCTCAACGATGATGACGAGAAGGCGAGAAGGATCCTCTCCCTCGCCCTCGAGTTCATGAACACCGGTCAGGCGATAAGCTCGACCCGCATCGCGCAAGACATCTATCCGGGACTCTCCCCCGACTCCTTTCGAAAGGCGTTCGCGCGCGACCGCAAGAACCTTTGTGACTTCGGCTTCGTGCTCGAGAGCAAGCGCGGCCCTGGCGAGGAGGCCTGTTGGTCTGCAGACATCGAGAGATCCTTCGCCCAAGGTGCCGACCTTGATGTGAAGGATGCCCTTGTCATGGACATTGCCTGCCAGCCGATTCTCGGTGACCCTGAGTTCCCCCTCAGAGACGAGCTTCGCTTTGCGCTCGCCAAGATCGACACCGCCTTCGGTGACATAGCCTACCCCGCCGGTCCTCGCGTACTCCGTGACGACAGGATCTTGTCCGTGCTTCGCTCCTGCGCCCATGTGTGCCATGCCGCACACATGACTTATACCGACGCCGCTGGCAAGCAATCCGAGCGCGTCGTCGCACCCTATGGCTTCTATGGCATGCGCGGCAGTCTCTATATGGTTGCGCCTCTCGTCAGTGGTGGGTCGGTGGTCGATGGCTCCGTTCGCGTGTATAACGTCTCGCGCGTGGACGCAGCCAGCGAGGAGCCCAAGACGAGGTTCTCGGTCCCACAGGACTTCTCGGTGGATGACTACCGCCGTCTCCCCTTCCAGTTTGGCCCCACGACCTGCGTGGCCACATTCGAGGCACCTGCCAGTTCGATACAGGAGGTAGAGGGGCTCTCGTTTGGACGGGGGCGCTGCGTCACAGACGGGAATGTGGTGGTCTGGACCGTTGACGTGAGCAACGTGGGTGATGCCGCCTCGTGGGCGATCGCGAGCGGCATTCGTCCCACGGCACCACGTGAGCTCGTTGACGAGTGGCGGACAAGACTCGAGAAGGTGAGCGCACATGTGCGCTAGACGCGGGGTAGGACGAACCGGCGGCGTGGAAGAGGCACGAGAGCTTGTCGCTCTTGTCGCCACTCTCAGCGACGAGGGCGCAACACTCGATGCCGAGACGATTGCGACAAGACTTGGAATCACGCTGGACGAGGCTCGAAAGCTCCTCTCTCTCATCCTGACCGCAAGCACGTCTGACGGTGACTACCTTTCGCTTATGGAGAATGACGACGGCAGCCAGGTGTCACTTGCCTTCGCCGAAGGCATGCACGGCAAAAGGCTTCGCCTCACGAGCGGAGAGATGCTCGCCATCTCCGCCGCGCTCGATCGTCTTGGGGTACCAGCCGACGACTCTGCTCGCACGGCGATCACAAGGTCGCTCTCGTCTGCGGGCCTCGATGAGGCCACACTGCGTCGCATGCTCGCTCAGCTGCCCGCCAAGAACGACTCCATGGTGCTCAAGGTTTGCGCGAAGGCACGCTGTGACCATCGCGACCTCGTCTTCGCCTATCGTCATGTGGGTGAGGTGAGCCGTGGCGAGCGGTGCGTGGCACCCCTTGCGGTCAGGCTGGAGGACGATGTCTGGTACCTCGACGGCTTCGATCGCGCACGAGGGGGACGGCGTACCTTTCGCATCGATCACATGTCAGACGCTCGCGTCGTCACATCGGCGGGTGGGGTTTCCGAAGAGAGGAACGAGCCCTCGCGTGAGGTGAGGATAACCTTCCGAGACGAGCACTACCTCACCCTCCTCCACTGGAAGCACCTTGAGATCATCTCACGCAAGGATGGCGAGACCAGCGCCCGCATACCGTACTTCGGTGGCATGTGGCTTCCCCGCATGATCGCCGCCTGCTCGGGAACCGCCACGACGGACGACCACGAGATCAACGACCTCGTGGTCGAGCTATGTAAGGGGCTTCTCGGCTAGACAGGGGCTCCGACCTACCCGTTGTGTGAACCGCGCCACATCTCTATGTAGCGACCGACGTTCTTGGCATCGAGTGTCGCGCAGGTGTGCGAGGGCAGGGATTTGATAAAGGCCTTTCCGTAACCCTTCTGCACGAGGCGGGGGTCGGCGAGTACGAGCACGCCCGTATCGCTGGCGGTACGAATGAGCCTCCCCGCCGCCTGCTTGACCTCTATCACGGCATCGGGTAGGGAGTAGCGCCACCAGGCACGCTCTTCGCGCAGGTCACGCTCACGCACCAGGGGATTGTTGGGACTTGCGAAGGGAAGCTTGGGGATGACGACGCAGCGCAGGGTGTCGCCCGTCGCGTCAAACCCCTCCCAGAACGACTTGAGCGCGAGAAGCGAAAGACTCTTCTCCGCCATGAACCGCTCCCGGATGCGGCGGGCCGAAGAGCCACGCTCCTGGCACACCACCTCAAGGCCGACCTCGCCCAATCGTGGGCCCAGGCCCTCGTAGGCACACTCCATGTCGCGACGGTTGGTAAAGAGCGTGAGCACGGAACCACCCATCGCGACATGCACATCAAAGAGCAGATCCTCGAGCGCCTGCGCATAACCGCCGGCGTAGGGTGACGGCAGGTCGCGTGCCACGATGACCGACATGCTCGCGTCAAAGTCAAAGCTGGAATCGAGACGGATGTCGGCATGCTCGCCGCTCGGCAGGAGGTCGAGCCCTACGGCGTGGTCGAAGTGCGAGAAGTCATCGCCCACGGCAATGGTCGCCGACGTGAAGACCACGCTCTGCATCTCGGGTAGCCAGCGGCTCGCGAGGTCGGCACCTACGTCTATCTTCTCGGCGCAGAGCTTCTCCTGGCCGATGCGGCGCCTGGATCGGGAAAGCTGGGCAGAGTAGACGTAGGACGTGTCCTCCCCGGCACATATGAGCCTTATGCCGGCGAGGAGGTTACCCAGGAAACCTCCCGATTCCGTAAGGTCGGCACCCTGCTGTGGTGCGACCTCGTTGAGCTTCTCGACAGCCTCTCCAAGCAGTTTGGTTGTCTCCTCGAGACGCTCCACGCAGACATTACCCGCCTCCGACACCGCCGCCCACTCTGGCGTCTGGCGTGCTCCCTCGTCAATCCAGATGGACACGTTGTCGTAGGTCGTGTCACCCTTCGCAATGGACGAGAGGTCATGTACGACGCAGAAGAAGTCTCCGACGCTCACCTGCGCCCTCGCCACTGAGGCGGCGACCTTCGTGAGCAGGCGAACGATGAGCTCGGATCCCTCAAGCGACGAGGAGTTGACCATGATCCCATGCAGGACGCCGGTCTTCACGCCACCGAGCATCTCGAAGCCCGTCCTGGATTCCTCGCCAGAAACCTCGATGGCCCACTGGCGGCGCGCCTCGGCCTCGAAGGCGTGGGCCTCGTCTATGACCCAGTGCCTCACGGGTGGCAGTATCCTCCCCTCTGCCATGACGTCACGGAGCAGAAGCGAATGATTGGTCACCACGACGTCGGCGCTCGCGGCCCGACGCCGCGCGCCGTGGAGAAGGCACTCGTTTGGAAAGTACGGGCAGCGACTGCGAAGGCACTCCCCTGGCGTGGTCGTAAGCATCTGGCGGGGTACGTATCGCCAGCGGATGCCCAGCGCGTCGAGATCGCCGTCGGGCGACTGGCACGCAAACGCGTAGGTCACCGCGATGGCGGTAAGCATGTCCGCTGACACGGCGCTTCCAGACCTGCCGTCGGAGGAGACAGCCCCAAGGGGCAACTCGTCAAGCACCGCGCGATCCAAGCGATGCAGGCACGGATAGTGGTCGTATCCCTTGAGGCTGTAGAACGTGAGCCCGTCTGGCAGCGCAGCCGCAAGCGCAGGCAGCTCGTGTGACACGAGCTGGTCGGTAAGCGCATTGGTCTTGGTGGCAACGCCGACGGTGATGTTGTTGCGCTTGGCAAAGAGCACCTCTGGCAGGAGGTATGCGATGGACTTGCCCACGCCGGTACCCGCTTCGATGGCGCGATACGTCGAGGTGGAGATGGCGTCCCTCACCTGCGTGGCCATGGCCACTTGCTCCGGGCGCCGCTCATACGTCTCGTACATGCGCGCCACGGCGCCCCCAGGGAGAAACTCCTCCCCTATCTCCGTACGAGACGGTACGTCAAAGGGCGTCTGCCTCTCGGAGGCATCGGGTCTCGGGGCGTAGTGGGCCTCGGCAAGCAAGTCATGGCGGGTGGACTTGAGCGAGAAGGACGTTGGGGAGCCCTCGGCGGCCAGGTGTGCGAGCACGGGCCTAAACGGCCAGCTCACATCGGGGTGCATGTCTGCGAGAAGGCCAAGAAGACCATGGGGAAGGTCGGAGAGGGCGCAGAGGATGACGCGCCACATCCCACAGAGCGCATCGACATCATCACTGGCTCGGTGCGTCACGGAGTCACAGCCAAACGCCTCGGCCATGTCGGCAAGGCGATGGGATGCGAGGCGCGGGAGGGCCACGCGCGAGAGCGAGAGGGTGTCGATCCAGGTGTCGGAGACCTCACGGCCACCGCGAACCGACTCGACAAACGTGCGGTCAAACGTCGCGTTGTGCGCAAGGATGGGCGCGCCGCCTACGAATTCGGCCAGACCCGCCACTGCGTCTTCCGGATTTGGTGCGTCGGCAACATCAAGGTTTGTGATGCCGGTGAGCTTGGCGATGGGATCGGGAATGGGGGTGCCCGGATGAACGAAGGTCTGATAGCGTGCCGTGACGGTGCGGCCGGAAAGTCGGGCCGCAGAGATCTCGATGAGCCTGCAGTCCCTGAACGAAAGACCCGTCGTTTCGGTGTCGAGAACCACGACGTCATCCTCGAGCAACCCGAAGTCCGTGATCCTTGCCCGCTCTGCGAGGGTCAGGTAGCTATTGCGCACGCTCTCGGGCGTTCCTGGCAGCAGAAGGGCCTCGAGCCGCGCCCGGCTATCGCGCATCTTTGGTGAGTCACCATTTGTCATGTGTTACCTGCGGTACTCGGCGTGTTCCTCGAGCGCGTACTCGACAAAGCGCGTGCAGAGCTCGGGAAACTCGATGCCACCATGGCGGGCGGAGTCAGGAAGGAGACTGGTTTCGGTCATGCCGGGAATGGTGTTCGTCTCGAGCGCTATGGGCTCGCCTTCAGGCGTGACGATGAAGTCGGTCCGGGATGCGCCGCGACACCGGAGTGCCCTGTGGGCGCGCTCGGCGAGGACCTGTGCCTTCGCGTAGGCGCCCGCATCAAGCCGAGCCGGGATCACGTGATGCATGGAGGATGGTTCGTACTTCACCTTGAGGTCGTAGAACTCCGCACCCGTCACTATCTCGACGATGGGAAGCGCATGGGCGTCATCGTTGCCGATAACGGGAACGGTGACCTCGGTGCCCTTGACGCACTCCTCGATGAGCACCGTCCCGCCCTCGGCGCCCGCAACCTCGAGCGCGTCCGCAAGTGCTCCCCTCTCGTTGACCTGGGTCACACCAAAGCTCGAGCCGTTCCCAGCCGGCTTGACGAACATGGGGAAGCCAAGCTCTGCCACAAGCTCGTCAATTCGATCCTCGGAGGGCACGGTGCCCGCCGGGAGATCGACGCCACGTGGACACGGAATGCCAGCGGCACGATATATGGTCTTCGAGACGTCCTTCTCGGTCCCAACAGCAGACGCGAGGACGCCAGAAAAGGTGTAGGGCATGTGCAGAATCTCGAGAAGTCCCTGTATGCATCCGTCCTCGCCCCAACGACCGTGCATCGCGACAAACGCCACGTCATACCCGCCCGTCGCAAGTGACTGCACGAAGCCCTCAGAGGCGACATCGAGCAGGTCGACGCTCGAGAAGCCCGCCTCGAGCAGTGCGTCACGACACGCGGAGGCAGACATCATGGAAATGCCGCGCTCGTCCGACCAGCCACCGCCAAGCACGACCACCTTGAGCTGCTTAACCTCTTCCCGCGTCATGAGTGCTCCTCCGTTGAATCGGCTACCTGCGGTAGACTCAGCATGATACGTTTCAAATTGAGAATACTCCACCCAGGAGACTTCATTAGAGCGGGGTGCACAGATGCAACCAGACAAGAACAATCAACCCACGAACCCTCCAACCGACACTTTGCCCGACATTCACTCGATTGATGCATCGGAACTCGAGGGGGTCGTTGCCTCTCTTGGACAGCCACGGTTCAGATCGAAGCAGATCGAAGAGTGGGTTTGGTCGAAGAATGCCTCTTCCTTCGACCAGATGACCAACGTCCCAAAGGCGCTTCGCGAGCAGCTCGCAGCCCGCTTTTCTCTTGGGGGACCCGAAGAGGTGACGCGTCAGGTATCCCAAGATGGCAGTCGGAAGTATCTTCTTAGGTTTCCGGACGGCGTCGCCGTCGAGTGCGTGGGCATGCCCACCAAGAATCGACTTGCTGTCTGTGCCTCAACACAGGCAGGATGTGCAATGGGTTGCTCTTTCTGTGCGACCGGCGCGGCGGGACTTACTTGCTCTCTTTCCGCAAGTGAAATCTACGAGCAGGTCATGCACGTACGAGATGACTTCAATACACGTGTGACCAGCGTGGTGCTGATGGGTCAAGGAGAGCCTTTCGCGAACTATGACGCATCCCTCGAGGCACTCCGCAAACTCAACTCCTCCGACGGGGCAGGCATAGGTGCTCGACACCTCACCATCTCAACGTGTGGCATCATTCCCGGAATCGCACGCTTTGCCAAGGAGCCCGAGCAGTTTACCCTTGCCGTCTCACTCCACTCCGCAGTACAAAAGACCCGAGACATCCTCATGCCTGGCGTCAAGCGTTACTCGCTTGTCCACCTCTACGACGCCATGGGTGAGTACGTGCTCAAGACAGGACGTCGCCCGACCTATGAGTACGCGGTCATCTCCGGCATCAACGACTCGGAGAATGAGATAGGCGCGCTTTGCGATTTCTGTCGCGGAACGCTTGCTCATGTCAACCTCATTCAGCTCAATGAGGTATCTGGCTCAAAGCTTCACCCGGCGTCCCCAGAGAAGGTCCAGGAGTTCGTCTCACGACTCACCCAGGTCGGTGTTGAGTGCACCGTCAGAAACTCTCGTGGACAGGATATCGATGCGGCGTGCGGCCAGCTTCGTCAGCGGGTTCTCAAGTCGTAGCTCATATTTTGTCCCTGTCTTGCATTGAGGGGACGGCGCTTGACACCAAGCACCGTCCCCTCATGCGTACATGTGTTCTTGCCTAGAACCCCAGGTTCTTCCATTGTCTTGCCGTGGCCTGGACGTTTGCGAGCGGCTGGTCATCCTCCATGACTTGCCCCTTTGCAGCATCAGCCATCTCTGCGAGTTTCCCATAGGCTCTCTCAATTGCCTTCGTTGCGCCTTTGACGCTCTCCTTGGCCTCGTCGTTAAGCACGTAGGTATAAGCGACATATGCACCGCCACCCATGAGTGCGACCAAGATGAGCAGGTTCTTGATTTTTCCCATCTGCTTGCTCACTCCTCTCCTGAGAGCAGATCAACAATCTTGGAGAGTTCTTCATCTGACGCAAACTCAATTTCTATCTTGTTCTTCCCGCGCACCTTCTTGACCTTGACGTTCGTGTCGAGCGCCATACGAAGCTGACGCGCAGCCCTCTTGAAGGATTGGGGCAGTGGTTCCCTCTTCGTCGGCTCGCCGCTGCCAGAAAACAGTGGAGCGAGGCTTTCTGTCTGTCTGACCGAAAGGTTCTCTGCAACGACCTTTTCCGCCAGCTTGATTCGTCCCTCATCACTTGGTACGGCGAGAATTGCCCTTGCGTGACCTGCGGTCAGCCGTCCGTCACTCATAAGGTCCTGGACCTCGGCAGGAAGATCAAGGAGCCGAAGCTTGTTGGTGATTGCGGAGCGAGATTTTGACACAAGTCCAGCAAGTTGCTCTTGTGTCAAGTCATCATCCCTAATGAGCTTCTTGTAGCCTTGCGCTTCTTCGATTGGGTTGAGATCAGCCCTTTGCAGATTCTCGATGAGTGCAAGCTTGAAAATCTCATCATCAGAGACATCTCGTACGATAACCGGTACCTCTTGAAGTCCTGCGGCCTTTGCTGCCTGGTAGCGTCTTTCTCCCGCAACTATCTCGTAGTCGGCGTTGCTCTTTCTCACAAGAAGAGGCTGTAGCACTCCGTTTTGCTTTATTGAATCCGCCAGTTCGGCAAGTTCACTTGCGTCGAAGTTCTTTCGGGGCTGACCTTTGTTTGGTCTGATTCTCGCAAGGGGAACCGAAGAATCAGGATTCATGGCTCCTATCTCTGCATCCGCTTCACCCATGAGCGATTCGAGTCCCTTTCCGAGACCACTTTTCTTAACCACGTCGCATCACTTCCTTCGCGAGTTTTGCGTATGCAAGAGACCCCTTGCTGAGATGAGCGTATATAGATATGGGGAGCCCATGGCTTGGTGCCTCTGCTATCTTTACGTTTCTTGGTATGTAGGTCTTAAACACTTCGTTGCCAAAATAGCTTTCTACCTCTTCTACGACCTGCTTTGAAAGCGTTGTTCGGTTGTCATACATCGTCATGATGACGCCAAAGACACGTAGGCTGGGATTCAGTCGAGCTTTGACCATCTTCATCGACTCGATTAGTTTTGTTAGTCCCTCTAGGGCGTAATACTCGCACTGAATCGGAATGAGAAGAGATTTTGCTGCAACAAGAGCGTTTACCGTGAGGAGTCCTAAAGAAGGAGGACAGTCGATTAGGACGTAGTCAAATTCGTCTTTAATCGAGTCAACGGCCGTTTTTAGGACGTTTTCGCGCGCCATCACCGATACTAACTCTATCTCTGCACCAGCGAGTTGTATCGTTGCAGGAACGAGAAAGACGTTTTCCTCAACCGTACTTTGAATGGTGCTCTCTATTGGTATCTCGTTCATTATCACGTCATAGATGTCGTTGTCGAGATCATCCTTGCTGATTCCATATCCGCTGGTCGTGTTTCCTTGTGGGTCAAAATCAATGACAAGCACTTTTTTCTTTAACTCACCAAGGGCCGCCGAAAGATTGACCGCGGTTGTCGATTTCCCGACCCCCCCCTTTTGATTGATTATTGCGATTACCTGCGCGTCTTTGTTGGGGTAGCCGCGTTTTACATCTCCATAGCTCAAGCGATTCCTCCAATGTATTCGAGCGTCTTCGTCTTATCTTCGTTTTGCTCTTTGTGCTTGGCACTCTATCTTAGGAGATTGTTTCACGTGAAACATTGAGAATACCGACATCCTATCCCTTTTGTCTGTCTACTCATGGTATGTCACGAGTATATACACGTATATCCACGCAGTGAGGGGATATGTCTCGCCTAGACACCAAGTGGCTGCGTCTTTGCTATACCGACCGGTCGGGGGAGATGAATTCTGGGCGAACCCGTCTTCTTATAGACAAGTATTTCCCTATGACCAAGATTTCTCGGCAACTCAAATGTTTCACGTGAAACAAAAGACATGCCACAGATGGTTGCCGCCCGAGAAGCATGCGCGATCTCAATATCGTCAGGGTTCCCTTTTGCAATAAGCGCATATCCTCCGGCTGTAAGGAACGGTTGCGCGTACTCGATAAGTATGTTTGTCTTTGCAACCGCTCGTACGACAACGCAGCCATAGGAGCCAAGCATCGATGCGTCCAGTTCCTCTGCACGCATTTTCTTAGTCTGGAGTTGATCACTCAATCCAAGCGAAACAACAAAATCATGAACAGCATCGACCTTCTTGCCAACGGAATCAATAAGCAGGCCCTGGTACCCCGTCATAATTCCAATGGGAATGCCTGGATATCCTGCTCCGGTCCCAATGTCTACAAACGACGTGAGGGGTGCTTCTTCAAAGACATTGCAGCAAAGGGGAAGAAGGGAATCCAGTATATGAAGAACAAGGGCGTCTTCTGCGTTTACAATGCGCGTAAGGTTAACGACCCTGTTTCTCTCAATCACACATAGCAGATGTCCGACAAGCAACTTGACCTGTTGAGGCGAAGCGTCGATTCCATAACCATGCAGGATTGAGAGGAGCTCCTCGCAAAGGTGGTTCTCGAGATCGTTTTCCATACGGTCCTCCTGCCCATTTCTTTTGGCTCGAAAAGAATTGTCATCCATATAGAAGGAGGGCGCGTGCGCGCCCTCCAGTTCACACGAAATATGTTACAGAAGAATGAGCTACTTCACCGCAGTGACAACGACTTTGCGATTTGGCTCTTCACCCTCAGAAAACGTAACGACACTTGGGTCATCTACCAAGGCAAGATGAACAAGACGACGTTCGTATGCATTCATGGGAGCCAAGACCACACGACCGCCCTGGCGTTTGGCGCGCTCCGCAGCAGCGTGCGCAACGGCCTGAAGCTTGGACTTGCGACGGCTCTTGTAGCTCTCAATATCGACAATAATCGGATAGTGGAACTTTGTACGACTGCTCATCAAAGAGGAGAGAACCATTTGAAGCGCATCAAGGGTCCTCCCATGACGCCCGATAAGAACAGCAAGGTCTCCACCGTTTACATCAAGGATGAGTTCGCCCTCATCACCATCGTATTCGTCGACCGTGCAGTGCGTCTCGCCAAAGAGAGCGAGGATGCCCTTGAGGAACGTGACTGCCTGGTCGGCAACCTTGTCCGTTTCCTCATCAGATAGAGCGACACCGGCTTCGTAATGCTCCCGGATGGAAGCAAAGTCATCGGTAGAGTCTATAGCGGTGACCTGCTCGTCAAGCATCTCTGCCTCAGAGTCAGCAGGAACCATATCCTCCATACCAACCTCCCGCATAAAATAACGGAAGACAATAACATTATGTTATTGTCTGCCTCCGTGTTTTGCCTAGCCCTTCTTGTGCGGCCGCGGCTTCTTCTCTTTGCGAATGACATCGACCTCTACCGGCTGGTCGCTCATGCGAAGCTCACCCTCGGCCTTGGCCTTGTCGATAATCTTCTGGGTGATGAGTTTCTGCTGCACGACCTGCCAGATGGCGGAGGCATCGTAGTAAAGAAGGACGGCAGAGGGCACCGACCAGCCAAACCAGAGCATCATGACGGCCATTACGGCACCCATCATCATGGACTGCGACTTCTGCTCGCTGGTCTGGTTGACGGAGTTCATCATCATCGGAATAAACGTAAGGACGCCAAAGGCCACATCAAAGAGAATGTAGGGAAGCGCACCCACCCACCCGGCAGAAGCGACCATATCAGACACCGAGCTGGAGATTGACGGAAGAATGCTATAGAAGTGGGCATCTGCGGGGACGCTCTTTGCGACTGTGAAGAGTGCAAAGAAGATAGGCATCTGCAGGAAGATGGGCAGACATCCCGCAACGGGATTGAACTTGAGGCTTGCGTAGACCTTCTGCACCTCTTCGCTCTGCCTTGCGGGATCGTCAGCATACTTTGCCTGAATCTCCTGAATCTTTGGCTGGGCGACCTGCATGCGAGCAGTAGAGGCCGTCTGCTTGTTCATCAGGGGGACAAGGCACACTCGGATGATGATCGTGAGAATGATGACCGCAAGGCCCCAGTCACCACAAAAGCCCTCGATGCCCGCAAGCACCTGGGTCATGAAACTAATGAACCAGTCCCACATTGTTCCTCCGTCATTGTCCGCTAGGGAACGGGATCGTAGCCACCTTTGTGGAAGGGATGACACCTCAGGATCCTACGAATTGCTAGAAGACCACCCTTGCCAAGACCATATTTATCAATGGCCTGTCTCGCGTACTCGGAACAGGTTGGCGTATAGATGCATGTGATAGGGAAGAGTGGTGAGATGTACCGCTGATAGAACCGAATCGCAGCAGTAGTACCACGTGCCAGTGCCGACTCGTGTTCGTTGTCCATCTCAGATGCCTGCCCTATCGAGCATCCTCCTCAATGCCTTGGACACAAGCTCGGGTGAGCTGTCATGGGTGTCCTTGGTGGCGAAGAGAATCACATCGTAGCCATCTATCGGAAGTTCACAGGACCGAGCAGCTTCGCGAAGAACCCGCTTGCACCTGTTCCTGAAGACGGCATTACCAAGCCTTTTAGGCGCAACGAAGGCAACGCGTGCATGGTTGCCTTCGTGTACCGCTGCCGCACGAATTCGCAGGAGAGAACCGTTCAGCCTCTTTCCATGCGAAAAGACCTGCTCAAATTCCTTCTTGGATTTGATGGTCTCCACGAGGAATCACTAGACGGTAAGGCTCTTGCGGCCCTTTGCGCGACGACGGGCGAGAACGTTGCGGCCGCCCTTTGTCGCCATGCGAGCACGAAAACCATGGGTAGTGGCACGCTTCCTCTTGTTTGGCTGATACGTACGCTTCATTTCTATTCCTCCCGATTGGGGTGTTACGTCAAAGAGTGCTAAGCCAAAAGATTGTAAAGGTCTTACGCTGTGACTGTCAATTTATCCCAAAAATAACTGCGGATTTATCATGTACCTCCAGATTATGCATTGCTCACCGTCCGCAAGAACAGTCCCCGCTCGCTCCCATACATAGAAATAGTCCCTCGTTTCTAAGAAATCATTCGTCCAGATGCTATTATTTCTAGGCCTATGGAATGATGTTTGCGCAGTTTTCTACCATTGTTCATCAGGTGATGAAAACTTTCTTTCGCATAGAATTCTCCGTGAAAGTTTTCATCAAGAGTCGAAAACACGTTGAGAGTGGGGAGTGATGGCACGAGACTTCTATCCGTTTGTCGAGAAGTCGGCAGACGCAGACGAGCGGCCTGCCCCCTCAGACACCCCCTCGCTCGACAAGGTCAACTACTCCGCAAGGATCGCGGTCTACGATGATGCCGCCGCGGCACCGCGAGTCGTAGTCGTCGAGCCCTCAGACCCACGCACGTACCTTGAGGAGATCACCGCAACGGTTAATCGCCTTGCCCATGAGCAGGGTGGGAATATTCCTTTCACGGTCGTGCGAGAAATCGTGGAGAACTTCATTCACGCCTACTTCATCGCGCCAACCATAACGATTCTCGATGGCGGCAACACCATCCGTTTCTCCGACCAGGGTCCTGGCATCAAGGAAAAGGGACTTGCGCTCGAATATGGAACCTCGTCTGCGACAGAGGAGATGAAACACTACATCCGTGGCGTTGGATCGGGCCTTCCCTATGCCCAGCAGTACATGCTTGATAAGGGAGGAAGCCTCGATATCGAGGACAACATCTCCAACGGCACGGTGGTGACCATCTCAACGCGTCCATCGGGCGAGGCAAGAACGTTTACAAGGGCAACAACAGAACAAGCGGTGCCCGGGGTCTTGAAGGATGCGACGACTGAGACGTACCGGCAGCCCCAGACTGTGCAGGCGCAACACAGCATGACAGCACAAGAGCAAATGCCTCTGCCTACCATAGGCGAGCGCGGGCAGCTCGTTCTCGGATACCTCGAGAGCCATGATTCTGCGGGTCCGTCCGACCTATCGCGCGCCTATGGTTACTCAAACCCGACGTGGTCCCGTGAACTTAGCCTTCTCTGTCGACTTGGTGTTCTCAGGAAACAGGGCCAGAAGTATCAACGCACGTAGAAAGACCAATAGACTTTTCGACAATCTTATGTGACACTCCCCACACCAAGTTGCTTCCCATGTGGGTTTTGAACAATCTATAATGTAGCCCTCATTTTCCGAAACCAGAGAAACGTGGACGATGGAACTCTCTCTCGAATCAGATGCGGAAGCCCTGTGGCAAGACGCGCTTGACCTTCTCTCTCAGGAGGACCTTCCCGAGTCTGTGCTCGCCATGCTCAGGAACTGCACACCGACAAGGATTTCGAACGGCACCCTCTACATTGAGACACCTATGAGGCTTGTCCTTAAGACCGTATCGAAGAACATCGAGGTGGTCGAGAAGTGTCTTACGACCGCGGCCTTCGAGAAGACAAACCTTGTGGTTGAGTTTGCTCGGACGACACAAGCACCAACCGTGACGACGAACTCCACGGCGTCCCAGGAACAGATACAGGAGTGGAGTTCCGTGGGGGCACCACCGCGTGTTCTTGGCGAAGACACCTGGAACGAGGAAGAGGTCGAGGCCGAGAACAAAATCGAGAAGCGGAGGCGACGCAAGGCAAACCCGCTCGTAGAGGACATCTCTGAGAACGACTCGAAACTTACGTTTGATCGTTTCGTCATTGGCGATGAGAACAGGTTTGCCTATCAGGCGGCACTCCAGGTAGCAAATGGTGAGAACAAGAGCTACAACCCTCTTTTCATCTATGGAAAGAGCGGTCTCGGCAAGACACACCTACTGCGGGCCATACAGAACTACATTGCGAGAAACGACTCGACGCGCATCTGCATCTATAAGACGGCGGCAGATTTCATCACCGACTACACCGACGCCATCGGCCGCAAGCATGGCAGCGCCCCCGATATTCTCACCCAGAACTACTGTGACATCGATGTCCTTATCATCGACGACATTCAGAACATGGCCGGCGCGGCACGCACGATCGAATTCTTCTTCAATACCTTCAACGTACTCATCTCAAAGGGAAAGCAGATAGTCCTCGCCGCTGACCGCTCTCCCGCGCAATTAGGTATGGGTAAGGATGGTTTTGACGAACGCGTGACCAGCCGCCTCGACTCTGGCTTTCCTATATCAATCCAAGTACCAAGCTACGAGTTGAAATATCTTCTCGTCAGTACGTTCTGTGAGCGGATGATGGAGGACGCAAAAACGGAACACGTCGTCGGACCAACCACTCCCATCAGCGATGACAATCTCCGCTTCATGACCGAGCGAGCCGGCACGAACATACGTGTCATCGAAGGGTTCTGTCAGAAGTGCCTTATCGTCGCCGCCCAGTGCGAGACGGCTAACGGCACATTCTCTCACGAGGACATCGTGAAGATCGCAAAGGAAAAGTGGCCCAACGGCAGACGTCAGGTGACCATCGAAGAGATACAGAAGGTAATAGAGACCTATTACGACATTCCCCACAAGGACCTCGTCGGCAGCAAGCGTAACAAGGAACTCATGGAGCCGCGCCATGTGGCCATATGGCTTACGAGAGAACTCACTGATACCACGCTCGCCGACATTGGAAAACACTTTGGTGGAAGAAGCCACGCCACGGTCAAACACAGCATCAGCGTAGTAGACGATGCACGTAAGCAGGACAAGAACTTCTACGATAGGTTGAGCCACATCCAAGATAGTATCGTTGAGAACAACTAGAGGGCGCTGTAGAGAAGCATGTCGAAAGCCTGTTTGTTGAACCACAAAAACGCCTGAGGAGAGTTGAGTCAGTTTTCAACAGCAGGCGCAGTGTTGAAGGAAGATGCAGGGAAGAAGAAGTAGGAGACACAAGAAAAACGGTGACAAACTGCAAGAATACGGAACTTTCTTCTTCTCGACAACGTCTATTACTACTACTAGTTTTTTCTATATAGAGAAGTACCTATAGAAAGGGACCTCATGAAGTTTTCAGTCAGTCAGTCATCTCTCCTGAAGGCTCTCTCTGTCGTATCGAAGGGAATGGGCTCCACGACACTTCCTCTTCTCTCTGGTATCTACATCAAGGCAGAGGCGGGGACGCTCGAGTTCCAGACGAACAGCCTGACCATCAGCATCCGCCATCGCATCCCTGCTCGCGTCGAGGAGGGAGGGGAGACCGTGGTCTCAGGTAAGGTGCTCACAAACATCGTGAAGACGCTCGATGACGCCCCGGTAACCTTTGACGGCGGGGAACGGATGGTTACCATCTCCTGTGAGAAGTCTTCCTTCAGGCTTAACACACTCAATCCTGCCGACTGGTCGCCTTTCCCTGAGGTTGTCACCGAGCAATCGATCGAGCTTCCGAGTAGCCTTCTGGCCGAGATGGTCGAGAAGGTCTACAGAGTCACATCCAAGGAGACCACGAGACAGATACTCCAGGGCGTCCTTCTCACCGTGGAAGATAACACTATTCGTCTCGTTGCCACGGATTCCTACCGTCTGGCCGTATGTGACTCTTCCGCAGAGTCGCCTGCGGGAGAGGAGTTCAGGGCGATCGTTCCGGGTACCGTCTTCCACGACGTGCTCAGCATATCGTCACTTACCGAGAACATCACACTTGGCATAACCGACAACCAGGTGGTTTTCTCGTTTGGTGAGACGACCTTCATATCAAAGAAAATAGAAGGCAACTTTCCCAACTACAAGCAGCTTCTTCCCAGCTCTTGTACTACCTCAGTACGGGTCGATGTAGAGGCCTTCTCGGCGGCTCTCAAGCGCGTTTCTGTCATCGCCCAGACCAACTCTTCGGTGAGATTCGACATCGACGCAGAGGGAAAGACGATGAAACTCTCTGCGAGCTCCCCCGACCAAGGAGAGTCCTCCGAGCTGATGCCGGTTGACGTCGATGGGGAAAGTATGGCAATCGCACTCAACTACCACTATGTCTTCGATTGTGTCAACGCCGCCGCCGACCGTAAGGAATTGCTGCTTGAGCTACAAAGCAACATGCAGCCAGGGGTTTTTAAGTCCAACGGGAAGATAAACTACCTCTATCTGCTTATGCCGGTCCGGATGTAGCGTGGGTCTCTTTGCCAGACAGCTTCTCATGAGAAACTTTCGCAGCTTCTCTGATCGCACCGTCGACTTTGATGATGCCACCACGATTCTCGTTGGTCGCAATGCCACAGGTAAGACCAATACCATCGAGGCATTGCAGATGCTTACGGCAGGGTATTCATTCAGACGTCCCACGCCTGGGCAACTCATCAATGATAAAAGTGACGAAGCACGGATAACCCTTTGCCTTGAAGGTGATGGGCGCATCGTTGACATGACGTGCGACATTTCATCAGGGAAAAGACGGTACAACCGCAATGGGAAGAGATGTCAGGCAACGGAGATGCCTGGTACGCTCATGTCGATCCTCTTCTGTCCGGATGATCTCGCACTTGTCAAACGAGGGGCCTCATACAGGAGAGACGAGATCGATGACTTTGGGAGACAGGCCAACGCCGGCTACTCAAAGGTTCTCGCTGCATACGCAAGAGCCCTCGAGCAAAGGAACAGACTTCTCAAGGAGGAGGGTCCTGACCTCGCCCTTCTCGACGCGTGGGATAAGAGCGTTGCCGTCGGCGGCGCCACGCTCCTACGTGCCCGTATGAGGCTCTTCTCTCGACTGACGAAGAAGATCTCGGATGTGTATCGTCAGATCAGTGGCGGAGAGGTCCTCAAGTGCTCATACGAAAGCAGCCTTGGTGATAACCTCACCCAACTCTCCAGAGATGAGCTTGCTGACGTGTTTGTCGGCAGCCTCCTTGAGACCCGCGACGTTGACCTGCGGCGTCAGCAGACGACGGTTGGACCCCACAGGGATGACATCATCTTTGAGATAGATGGCCACGATGCCCGTGTCTTTGGTTCTCAGGGGCAGCAAAGGAGCGTGGTACTTGCGCTCAAGATGTCTGAGGTGCTCCTTGCTGCAGAAATCCTTGGTGAGCAACCGCTCCTGCTCCTTGACGATGTCATGAGCGAGCTTGACGAGGAGCATCGAGAATCCGTTCTCTCATTTGTATACCAGGGTATTCAGACCGTGATTACCACTACGAACCTAGGTTACTTCTCAAAGGAGTTTCTAGGCAGGTCTAAGGTGGTGAGCTTTGATGCATAGCGATAGCACCTCCCTTTCGGACCTTCTTTCGGGAATGCTCGACGAAGCTGGGCGCGCGGCTGTAAGCGAGAACCAGCGGGCAAGCTATCTCTGGAACAGGGCGAACGGAGACATCGAGCGTCAACACACTACCGGTGTCTTCGTAATGGACTCCAAGGTTGCGGGCGCCGACCCCATTCTTGGGGTGTATATCGACACACGCTCCCGCGTGGTAGACTTCACTGCCAACAGGGAGGTCTATCTTGCGCGGATCTCCTCCATGGGCGGCCGCTACTCGGACATCAAGTTTCTCCTCAACAAGAGGAAGGACAGCAATCGTCCTGGCACTACAGAAAACGTGGTCGGTCATACCGTCGAAGAGCTGCCTAGACTTACCAAAGAAGAAGAAGAAGAGATAGAATCGCAAGTCTCCTCTCTTCCCGAAAGCCTGAGGGCTGATGTTTTTAGGGCGATGGTTCTTTCTTATCAAAGAGACAAGAAAGAGAACACCGAGACGAAAAAAACGTCCCCCAGATAGCCCCAGAAAGCCTCACATGCAGTTTGTGTTTGTAATGGCTTGCTGATTTTGGCTTGTCCAAGTGCAATATCGCACAAGCGTATACTTATCTAGAACATCGCTCATGCATGAGAGAGGATGACAGTTGGCAACAAAGAAGAAGGCGAACTCGTACGACGAGAGCGAGATTAAGGTTCTCGAAGGCCTTGAGGCCGTTCGTAAACGTCCTGGAATGTATATCGGTACGACATCTGCCGCAGGGCTGCATCACCTTGTCTGGGAGATTGTCGACAACTCGGTCGATGAGGCGATGGCGGGTTACTGCACGAGGATCAAGGTCAACGTGCATCCAGACAACTCCATTACCGTCGATGACAACGGTCGTGGAATCCCCGTTGGTCTCCATCCCCAGAAGAAGATCTCCACGCTCGAGGTCGTGCTTACCATCCTGCATGCCGGCGGCAAGTTCGACAACAACGCCTACAAGGTGTCCGGAGGCCTTCACGGTGTCGGCGTGTCCGTCGTCAACGCCCTTTCCCGCAAGCTCATCGCACAGGTCAAGCGTGATGGAAAGATCTATGAGATGCAGTTTGAGCGTGGTAAGACATCCCAGAAGATGAAGGTGGTCGGCACCACCAAGTCCACAGGTACCATCATCACGTTCTGGCCTGATGACCTCATCTTCGAGACCACGACGTATAACTACGACACCCTACACGACCGGCTTCAGGAGACGGCCTTCCTTAACAAGAACCTCAAGATAACGCTTACCGACGAGCGCGAGCTGACCCCCAGAACTGACGAATTCTGCTATGCCGGCGGCATCGTCGACTTCGTGAAGTTCCTCAATGACGGGAAAGAGGTTCTTGCTGGTCTCTCCAAGCCCGTATATATCGAAGGAACGTCAGAGCCAGATGCCCCTGCCGCCCAAAGGGGCGAGGTCGAAGTCGCCATGCAGTGGAACACCGGCTACTCCGAGCGCACCCTCTCGTTTGCGAACGATATCTATACCGAGGAGGGCGGCATGCACCTCGAGGGCTTCCGTACGGCTCTCACCAAGGTGATCAACGACTATGCCCGCAAGCAGGGCATCCTCAAGGAGAAGGACTCAAACCTCACCGGGGATGACATCCGCGAGGGCCTTACGGCCGTCATCTCGGTCAAGCTGCCCGACCCGCAGTTCGAGGGACAGACAAAGGCGAAGCTCGGTAGCTCCTATATGCGTACGCTTGCCAACAGGGTCGTCTCCAGTGGGCTCTCCGACTTTCTCGAGGAGCACCCCAACCAGGCGAAGGAGATTCTCAAGAAGGCCAGCCAGGCCGCCAAGGGTCGTCTCGCCGCCCAGAAGGCGCGCCAGGCGACCCGCCGCAAGGGTCTCCTCGAGAGCGCAGCCCTTCCCGGGAAGCTCGCCGACTGCTCGGTGCGCGACGCAGAGATGACGGAGCTCTTCATCGTCGAGGGCGATTCCGCAGGCGGTTCGGCTAAGATGGCTCGCGACCGCTCCATCCAGGCCGTCCTCCCGCTTCGCGGGAAGATCCTGAACGTCGAGCGCGTCCAGGAGCACAGGGCCCTCTCGTCCGACTCCATCACGTCGCTCATCACGGCCATCGGCACGGGCGTGGGTCCCGAGTTCAACCTCGAGAAGGCCCGCTACCACAAGGTCGTCATCATGACCGATGCCGATGTCGACGGCGCCCACATCCGCATCCTCCTCCTCACGTTCTTCTACCGCTTCATGAAGCCGATGCTCGATGCCGGCTACATCTACGTCGCCCAGCCGCCCCTCTACCAGATCAAGCCAAAGGGGCGCAAGAACGGTCAGTACATCTACACGGACGAAGAGCTTGCCGTCGAGGCAAGCAAGTTCGAGGACTCCAGCAAGTACACCGTCCAGCGCTACAAGGGCCTTGGCGAGATGGACCCCGAGCAGCTCTGGTCCACCACGATGGAGCCGAGGAACCGCATTCTGCTCAAGGTGACGATGGATGACGCCATGGCCGCCGAGCGCGCCGTGGCTGACCTTATGGGCACACAGGTCGAGAAACGCAAGGACTTTATCCAAACGCACGCCAAGGACGTCCGCTTCCTCGACATCTAACGAAAGGCTAGACAGTGGCAGACGATAGCAGAACACATAACGACGATTTCGACGGCGACGACGAGGAAGATGACCTCGCCGACGATGTCGATGACGTCGAGGAGGACGAGAGCGATACCGACGAGGAAGAGGAGTTCGATGCCGAGACGGGCTTGAGCCTCGGTGGCGCCGACATCGACCACACCATCTCTGACGAGGCCGGTACGCGTCTCGATCTATCCGATATTCACGGCGGCACGCTCAAGCCGACCGACATGGCATCCGAGATGAAGCAGTCCTTCCTCGAGTATTCCATGTCGGTCATCGTCGCGCGCGCCCTCCCGGACGTGCGAGACGGCCTCAAGCCGGTTCACCGCCGCATACTCTATGCCATGAACGAGGCGGGCATCGTGCCGACCAAGCCGCACAAGAAGTCGGCCTGGACGGTCGGCGAGGTCATGGGCAAGTACCACCCACATGGTGACGCCTCCATCTATGACGCCATGGCTCGCATGGCTCAGGACTTCTCGATGAGACTTCCCCTCATCGACGGTCACGGCAACTTCGGCTCCATCGACGGTGACCCTCCCGCAGCCATGCGCTACACAGAGTCGCGCCTCACCAAGGCAGCCATGGCCATGCTCGAGGACCTCGGTAAGGAGACCGTCGATCTCCAGCCCAACTACGACGAGTCGCTCACCGAGCCCTCCGTTCTTCCGGCGAGGTTTCCGAACCTCCTCGTCAACGGCTCAAACGGCATTGCCGTGGGTATGGCGACCAACATTCCGCCACATAATCTCGGCGAGGTCACTGACGCCGTCTGCATGATGATCGATAACCCCGACGTCACGACCGAAGAGCTCATGACCGTGCTCCCCGGTCCTGACTTTCCTACGGGTGGCATCATCATGGGAACGGACGGCATCAAGGATGCCTACGAGACCGGTCGTGGCTCCATCACCGTACGCGCGAAGGTCCATGTGGAGCAGGTCAAGAACGGCAGGCAGCGCCTTGTCGTCACTGAGATTCCCTACCAGGTCAACAAGGGTCTCCTTCAGGAGAAGATCGCCCAGGCGGTCAACGAGAAGAAGATCGAGGGCATCTCTGACATGCGCGACGAGTCCAACCGCAAGGGTATGCGCATCGTCCTCGACCTCAAGAGCGGTGCCATCCCCCAGGTCGTTCTCAACAACCTCTACAAGAGGACGCAGCTCCAGGCAAACTTCGGTGTCATCGACCTTGCGCTCGTCGATGGCGTGCCTCGTACGCTGAGCCTGCGTGAGATCCTGCGTCACTACATCGACCACCGCATCGACGTCGTCACCCGCAGGACCGAGTACGATCTGGACAAGGCCAAGAAGCGCGTCCACATCCTCGAGGGTCTGCTCGTCGCCGTTGACAACATCGATGAGATCGTCCATATCATCCGGTCCTCGCACGATGACACCGAGGCGAAGCAGCGCATGAACGACCGCTTTGGCCTCGACGACATACAGGGCACTGCCATCCTCGAGATGCGCCTCAAGCGCCTGACCGGACTCGAGCGTGAGAAGCTCATCGCCGAGATCGACGAACTCCGTCAGGACATTGCCTACTTCGAGGACCTGCTCGCCCACCCAGAGAAGATCCTCGCGGTCATCTCCGACGAGCTGCGTGATATCGCCGCCCGCTTCAGTGACAAGAGACGTACCGTCATCTCTCCCGTGATGGCCGAGGACATCGACGTCGAAGACCTCATCGCGGAGGAGGACATGGTCGTCACCGTCACGCATGCCGGCTACATCAAGCGCCTTCCCGTGGCCACCTACCGCTCCCAGAAGAGGGGTGGCAAGGGCATCCAGGGCCTGTCGCTCAAGGATGCCGACTTCGTCGAGGACCTCTTTGTGGCCTCAACGCATGACTACGTCCTGTTCTTCACCAACTTCGGGAAGGTGTACCGCCTCAAGGTGCACGAGCTGCCGATCGGAAGCCGTCAGGCTCGCGGTTCGGCCATCGTCAACGTGCTCGCGCTTTCGGAGGGCGAGCACCCTGCAGCCGTCATCACCTGTCGTGACTTCCCCGAGGATGAGTACCTCATGTTCGCCACGAGCAGTGGCATGGTCAAGAAGACGGCGATGTCGGAGTACGACCGCACGAGGCGCGACGGCATCATCGCCATCCACCTCAAGGGCGGAGACGAGCTGGTCAACGTTCGACGCGTCAAGAAGGGTGAGAAGGTCATCCTCTGCTCGTCGGACGGCAAGGCGATTCTCTTTGACGAGGGCGATGCCCGCGCCATGGGTCGCGACACCTCCGGCGTCCGTGGCATCACCCTCAAGGCAGATGCCACGATGCTGGGCATGGAGATATCCAACGGCAAGGGTGACCTGTTCGTCATTACCGAGAACGGCTACGGCAAGCGCACCCCCGTCGCCGAGTATCCCGAGCATAACCGTGGCGGACAAGGCGTCTTCACCATTGCGATGACCTCCAAGAAAGGCAAGCTCGTCGCCTGTCGCGTGGTTGGACCGCAACACGAGCTCATGATCGTGTCCGAAGAGGGCGTGGTCATACGAGTGAAGTCCTCTGACGTCTCGAAGCTCGGGCGCTCCACCCAAGGCGTGAAGGTCATGAACATGTCTTCCACCGACCACGTCTCGGCCATGGCCCGCCTGGTCGTGCACAAGAAGAAGGCCCCGAAGGCGCTTGACGAGAACCAGCGGATGTTCGACCTGTCCGCAGCTGGCGCCAGGGACGCAGACGACGAGGAACCCATCGACATCGGCGGCGAGGAAGAGGTGCTCCCCGAGCTCCTCGACGATGACGACGAAGAGTAGCAACGGGCTCATGTATTGACTCAGGACCCCGAGCTGGCATACACCAGCTCGGGGTCCTGTGATAAGACGGGTTTCTCGGCGGTTGTCACCGCCGACCCCCATAAAAGCTAGTCAGCGGCGCTAAAGTCACCCGGAGAGAGGGTCTCCACGAAGTCGTGGAAGTCCGCGAGCTCGCGCTCGCGCGTGCTTTCCTCGATTGCGCCGAAATCGGGTAGACCTGCCGTATCGAGGACGTCGGTCTCTGCATAGATCGGTGCATCCGTCCGCACGGCGAGCGCGATGGCATCCGAGGGACGTGCGTCGACGGAGATGGTCTCGCCAGACGACTTCTCAAGCTCTACCAATGCGAAGAAGGTCGTGCCCGAGACGTCGCTGATACAGACACCGCTCACCGTGGCACCAAGATCGTTGATGACAGACCGCAGAAGGTCGTGCGTCATGGGTCGTCCGCCCTCCTGCGGCTCGACACCCATGCTAATCGCCGTCGCCTCCACGGTCCCGATGCGAATCGGAAGCCGCGTGGGGTGCTCGTCCTCTGCAAGCTCGTGCGGCTTGAGCACGACAAGCGAAGCCACGGGACCGCTCCCTACGACGACCGTCTGTATATCCATCCTTCTTCTCGCCACGAACGCTCCTCAATGCAATTGGTATCTTGTCCGCCTATCGTACCCATTTGAATCATCTGAGCAAGCGAGAAGCCCGTCTCGTGTGAAAAACGTATGCTCGCGCATGTCTCAGAAAACCTTGTCAAAATGAGTTGACCGAATTTGGCCCGTCGGTTAGTATTGTTCCTTGCGTTGGGCCTGTAGCTCAGTTGGTTAGAGCGTCCGGCTGATAACCGGGAGGTCACAAGTTCGAACCTTGTCAGGCCCACCACCTTCTTGCCAATAGTCGCCCCAGCGTTAGCCGAGTCGCCGCTGGGGCGATTATTATTTTCACAGGTGGTGGCAATGCGCACCTGAAAGGGGACGTAGCTCAGCTGGGAGAGCGCGGGCTTTGCAAGCCTGAGGTCGTGGGTTCGAACCCCATCGTCTCCACCAACACTCACAGGCCAGAGGGCATGCCCTCTGGCCTGTCAACGTAGCGTCAATGATCTGGCTCAACATTGGTTAACCCTATTCCATGCTGTGGGACTCCCGCCATCAAGCTGAGCATTTGTTGCGTCAGATCGTCGGGCGGTGTCCCATGCGATCTTTGCCATTCTGGGGCATGAGACTGCTGCGCCCTTGGCACACGCGAGAACCCGCCCTCCTCGCTGAGGGCCGCAAAGCAAACGAAACGATACAAGACGCATCTGAAAGCCTTGTCTTAGCAGCTTATCCCGCGAGGGTTTGAGGTCCTTTGCCACCCTTGGTTCGAGAAAGGCTTTTCGTCCGGCTGCGAGCCTGCAAGAAATAGATGCGGAACGGAACAATTGGACCTCCTCGCGCATGTTATGGTCAAGGAGGTGATTCCTAATGCCAGGAAAGATTCCAAGTCAGATGCAGTCCCACCGTTCCGAGCAGTTCATGGTGCACGCCATGGATACCTGGGGCGATTCCGTCTATCTCGTAGCACTGAGCCAGACCCAGTCAGCCATAGACGCCCAAGACGTCTCCCAAGACGTGTTTCTGCGACTGCTCACGAGCGACGTTCCGTTTAACGACGAAGAGCACGAGAAGGCCTGGCTCCTTCGCGTGACGGTAAATCGTTGTCACGAGCTACGCAGAATGTTCTGGCGACGTCGCGTGGAGAACGTGGATGACGTCGAGCAGATGGAGCCGTCACAGACGTCGTCGTTCCCATTGGGCGCACATCATCCCTCGCTTGACCCTGCGGAAGAGTCTCTCTCTCGTCTCGAGTCAAATGAGCTCTGGCAGGCGATATGCCACCTGTCTGACAAGCTCCGCGTGGTGACGCTGCTGTTCTACGTGGAGGAGTACCCGACAGAACAGATTGCACGAATTGTGGGATGCAGACCCGCCACGGTACGTAGCCGACTCAATCGTGCACGTGTTCAGCTGAGGGCCAAGCTCGAACCGGAGGAAACGGAGGAGGACCATGAACAAGAGAACTATCGACGAGTTTCGTATGCAAGCCAAGAGCGTCCGTCTTCCTGATGACGTGAGAAAGTCCGTGCTCGATGTGGCTCGTGGTGGGCAGGGTTCAGAGCTCGGTATCACTTCGACGACGAGATCTCATAGGCATTTCGAGCACAAAATGGTGAGCCGCGCGCTTGCGGTGGCGGCCTGCGTGGTAGTCACGCTCGTCGTCACGGCGTTCTCGGGTATATCCGGCCTGCCTTGGAGCATCGGAGGCTCGGGAGCCGCCGGTTCGGGCGCGACAGGCAACTCATTCGAGCTCAAGGCATATGCGGAAGGTATCCCGCAAGGGGGTGAGACCTTGCTCGCGCTGGATGACTTCGATGGCGGATCCTTTGGTGACGGCGGCGATGGAATGTGGGAGGAGTCCCATGATTTCAACCTCACGTGCACGGGCGACAACATCACCTCTGTTTCCTATGCCCTTGAGGGACCTCATGTCATAGAACCAGACGTCTCGGGCACCAATCCAGGCATCCTGTTCCAAAACGAGAGAAACGACCAAGAGGGGCCTGGTATCGTCTCCTACTCCTCGACGAGTTTCTCCGTCAGCTATGACTCCCAGTCGACGAGCGAGCAGGGCTTCCAAAGGCACCTCGTCATCCGGTTTGCGGAGCCCGACGAAATGAAAGCCATCGAGGATCAGCTCGACACCCTCACCGCAAGGCCCGACCCGGGCAGCGCGGCTGCCGACGACGTTCGACAGCAGGAAAGCCTCTGGAGCCAGCTGGAATACCTCTCGGAGAAGCAGTGTGCCCAGGTGCTCTCCGAGACCACGCTCGTGATGACCGTCACCTTCGACGACGGAACGACGCAGACCAGATCCTATGTCATCGCCCCCGTCGACGACTTCGATGAGAAGTATTCCGAATACTCTTCCCAGCTGATCGACCTCGAGGTCGCGGCAGACGAAAGCCCTGACGATGCAACCGCGAAGAATCAGCTCCAGGAGTTTTTTGCCAAGCGGCCTCTCCTGTATTCCATTGCCGAGGTCTCTGACTAGTCGGCACGTGCCGAGAAGCACGGAGATACGTACCGGGTGGGTTATCACGGACCGATAGGCCGCCGAGGAGCACCTCGGCGGCCTATCCAATTTGCCCTGAGTTTGCTTCCTATGTCGCGTCCTCTGCGAGCAGCCCGTCCATCCAGGCCATGCACTGCCGATAGACATCCATGCCAGTGGAGTCTGTCAGATCGCGGTCAAAGTCGTGCGGTAGACCATAGACCGTGACCATCCGGGCGCGCAGCCTGCGTGCAAGTGCCTTGGAGGTGGCGTATGGAACGTCTTGGTCATCGGTGGATGCTGCATAGAACACGGGTGGCATGCGTCCGACCTGGATGTCGGTGAGGGAGTGTACGGCAGCCTCACCAGGACCAACGCCAAGCAGGTCGCGCCACAGCCCTCGTTGTCGTGCATACACATAGAGTGAGAACCTCATCTCCTTTGCACCCGAGGTGATCGGCGAGGAGAGCATGAGACCCTCGGCCGTTACCTCGGATACGGCAGGGAGCGATTGGTAATAGGCGGAAGGTTCGATGAGAAACGGTGCGTCCAGGCTCCCGAACCCATAAAGGTCGATGATTCCCGCTGGCTGTGTTTGTACTGGCTCGTACGTCGCCCCAGAGGTACGACCAATCGCGTCCGCTTCCTCCACAAGCCTTCCCGCCAGCGTGAGCGCCAGGTATGCCCCGGCAGACCTTCCAAAGAGAAAGAGTTCGTCCGCCAGAGCTAGCCGGCGCCGTCCTCTCCGAGAACCACCACCACAGCGCGTCCACGCTGGCTTCGATCGTCACAAGGGGAGCCTCGGGAGCAAGAGGGTAGTCGGCGCAGACGAGTGAGTAGCCATGCTCGAGAAAAAGATCCACATAGGGCCGAGGCAGGTCATCACGCTCGCCATAGAGAAGTCCGCCGCCATGCAGGTAGAGGATCGCTCCCCTGTGTGCACGACCCTCGTCGGGTGGCACGCACATGGTCACCCCACAGGGAAACCCTGCTGCATCCACGACACGATGATTGATGGTCTCCATGATGCTGCACCTACTCGGGACCCAATAGATTGATGACCTTGCTCGCCAACAACACCTGTACGAGGTCATTCGAGTCGGAGAGATCGATGCCGTAGGATTCGCGGATGCGATTTACCCGATAGTGAATGGTCTTGGGATGAACGAAGAGCTCCTCCGCCGCGTCGCCAAAACTAAAGTTGTGCTCAGCCAAGGTGATCAGGGTCTTGTATCCTTCTGGGCTCTCGTTTTGAAGACGCACCAGGCGCGGGTCGACAAGGTCATCTATGTGCGAGAGATCACTCACGCCTAGGAATAGCTTGTATACCCCGAGGTCTTCGTAGCTCATGCACCGATTGTTGGTTCGATTTGGGTCGAAGAGGCGGTACATGCCCATCACCTGCTCGTTTATCGTGGCGAGCGAATAGCGATCACAGGTATCGGAGATGGCCACCAGATGTACGAAGGGAGGGAGCTCCTCGTCCGCATGCATCTCCGTAAGAATGGCCTCCACCGCGTCTTGGTTGAAGCCGAGCGAGACGGACGAGAAGTTACGCAGATACACCGTGCGGTTGTTGTTTTCGAAGAAGACCACGTTGTAGTAGACGCGTTTGAGCCTTCGCGTGAAGGTGGCGAGAAGGTCGGCAAAGCGGTCCGCCTGCGAGGGGTCGGTGATGGTGATGCGCAGAAGCATCGTCTGGTAGAGGGGATGCACGTCTATGCCCAGCATCTTGAGGGCCTCATCCACATCCGCGTGAGAGGAGAAGCGATTAAGGAGCAGGTCATGCACGGTCATGTTGTTCCTCGAGAAGAGGTGCTGCTCGATCGCCGCCTGCTTCAGAAGCTCCGTCTGGAGCAGGCTCGCATAGTTCTCGATGGTCATGTACTCCACGGGGGTTATCGATGGGATGTCTCGATGCACGACCAGGTAGGAGGCGTGCGTCTCCGATCCTGGCACGAGCACGGCAAGCGCTACC
>Ga0268359_11622_pt1 | contig 40800 bp, 40 predicted proteins | sample BioMet11_FD_194416 | JGI IMG/M metagenome (GOLD analysis project Ga0268359, IMG submission 194416) | Sewage microbial communities from Oakland, California, United States - Biofuel 11 (PacBio Assembly) | ecosystem: Engineered > Wastewater > Sewage > Unclassified | place: USA: California | collected...
CCCTGTTTCTTCCGACTTTTTCGGATTGAAAAACGCCAGTCTCACCTGTTCATCAAGATAATCGAACAGCTTTTTCCCGCTGTTTGTGGCGCCGTTCAGCGATACTTCGAGGAAATTGCCGTCTGCATCCATCGGTATACAGCCATGATACATAAGATTCCCGTTCAGCACTTTATAAAGAGATCCGTGCGTCATCATGAACCCTATATGCTTCTGAAGCTTCTCACTTCTGAGCACGGATGCCTCCAGATTTCTCAAAAGCCTTTCCTCTTCAGGAGTAAGTTTATATGGATCAGCAGGGTCAATAGTAGGGAAATGCTTGTCCCTCAACTCATATGTCTTCCCGTTGAGCTCAATTGTCCCTGCTTCATAATCTATCTTGTCCAGCATCATCCGGTTTTGCAGATGATATTCGGGATGGGCCATGATACGCTGTCCTTCAACTTTGAACTGACAGATCGCGATCGCTTTATGCATTTTGGCCGCGAGTTCCGGATCCACCGGATCGAATTTTGAGGTTTCGATTATCTTCGGCATGAAAATTTCACACGGATCATCACCGTAAAATTCAAGCGCAAATGCTGACAGCGGTCTCAGATTGATGCCGTATCCGATCTCAAGCATGTCAAAATTGTAATATCTTACATTGATCCTGAGCACATTTGTCATGCAGGCCCAGCTTCCCGCAGCAGCACCCATCCACAGAATGTCATGATTGCCCCACTGGAAATCCACATCGTGATAATTCATCAGGAAATCCATGATTTCATCCGAGTGTGATCCTCTGTCAAAAACATCACCGATTATATGAAGTCTGTCTACTGCCAGACTCGATATCGTGTCTGCCATGGAACATATAAAATCTTCGGCCATCCCGCTTTCTATGATCGAAGAAAAAATCTCGCTGTAGTAATGTGATTTATTAGCCTCATCATCTGCATGCAAAAGTTCGTCCATGGCATATCCCCAGTATTTGGGAAGTCTCTTACGGACCTTGGAACGCGTATATTTTGTAGATACCGACTGACATATTACTATAAGACTGTAAATCGTCTCACGGCACCACTGGTCAAAATTTGGCGAATCAGCTTTTCTGCGCGCTATTTCAGCCTGCGGATTATATATAAGAGCAGCAAGGTTGTCTCTCTGCTCTCTGCTCATCTCATCGCCGAAATGCTCCTCGATTTTCGCACGTATCGTTCCGGAAGCACTTGTTATCATGTGTCGGAATGCTTCATATTCTCCGTGAAGATCTGACAGATAATATTCCGTTCCCTTCGGCAGGGCCAGAATAGCTCTCAGGTTGATTATTTCTCCGGTAGCCGCTTTACGGTTCGGAAAATCCTTTGACAGCAGCCTCAGAAAATCCATATTATACATATCGTATTCCTTTCTATTATCCCTCGTAGAGGTCATTGCCCTCAGGATCTACTGCAACAATAGCCGGAAAATCCACAACTTCAAGCTTCCTTATTGCTTCAGTCTGAAGATCTTCATACGCTATGAGCTCAACTTTTTTTATGCTCCTGGAAATAAGAGCTCCTGCGCCTCCGATAGCTGCAAAATAAATGCCGCCGAAGCGTTTGATCGCATCCACTACTTCTTTCGATCTGGGACCTTTGCCGATCATTCCGGCCATTCCCATCTCCAGGAGTCTCGGCGCAAACGGATCCATCCTGTAGCTTGAAGTGGGACCTGCCGCTCCGATCACCTGCCCCGGTTTTGCCGGAGACGGTCCAACATAATAAATAAGTGCATTTTCTATCGGGATCGGCAGTGCTGTTCCCTTGTCATACTCTTCCAGCATGCGGATGTGCGCTTCATCACGTGCAGTATATATCGTCCCTGTTATAAGAACACTTTCTCCTGCATGCAATTCTTTTAGTTTATCTTTTGTGAACGGAAAAACCAGTTTTTTCTGCATTATTTGCCTCCTATAAAATGACTGAAGCATGTCTGCTTACATGACAGTTGATATTGACCGCAACAGGCATTCCGGCGATATGCGTAGGTGCAGTTTTTATCTTAACAGCAAGGGCGGTGGTATCCCCTCCGAATCCCTGCGGCCCTATCCCGAGTTTATTTATTCGCTCAAGCAGTTCCTCTTCCATGGCGGCATAGAAAGGATCCTCATTCTTCTCATCGAACGGAACCAGCAGAGCTTTTTTCGCCAGAAGAGCGCATCCGTCAAAAGTACTGCCAATGCCGACTCCCACTACGATCGGAGGGCAGGGCCTTCCACCCGCCTGCATTACTGTATCTACAACAAAGTCCTTGATGCCTTCAGCACCCGCTGCCGGCGTGAGCATATTTATGCGGCTCATATTTTCTGAACCGAATCCTTTCGGCGCCATCGTTATTTTGACATGATCTCCCGTTACGATTTCATATATAATGCGGGCCGGCGTATTATCTCCGGTATTTCCGCGTCTGACAGGATCCGGCACGACCGACTTTCTCAGATAGCCGTCAGTGTAACCTCTTCTTACGCCTTCATTGATCGCATCACCTATAAATCCGCCTTCCAGGATACATTCCTGCCCCAGCTCAATAAAAATACAGGCAAGTCCGGTATCCTGGCACATTGGGATTCCTTCCTCTCCTGCTATCCTGATGTTCTCTTCGATCTGTCTTAGTATGCCTTTTGCTCTCTCCGATGAATCGCTTTCTGCGCATTCATGGATCCGTTCTGTCACATCATGCGATAAAGAAAGGTTGGTTTTTTCGCACAGTTCTGCAACAGCATTGGTAATATCTTGCACTTTGATTTTTCTCATTATTGTTTTTTCTCCTGCATATATCCAATTATTGATACGCCTTTATTATAACATAGGAAAACCATCTGTTCCATATACAACAGATGGTTTCCTTGTCTTTTGGAGTTACCATTTATTTTTCATTTAAGGAGTGTTTTGAGCAGGAGGATCTTGCCTGACAATCCCGGCATCCGCAGCCGCACGTTCCTTTTTTTCTGATTCTGTTTACTGCCAGTACTGCGCAGACTGCAATCACTGCACCTGTAATGATAGTCGCCGCCATATCAGTCCCTCCTTTCTCTCTACGCCTTATCTATACCACGCTGAAGTTAATTCAAACTAACTGCTGTAAAATAATACAGGTGCCTCTGAAGGGCACCTGTATATATTCTAATAATTTTCTGCTTTGACCTGAAAATAAGCCTTAGGATGTGCACACACCGGGCAGACTTCCGGAGCCGCCTTGCCCCAGAACTGGTGACCGCAGTTCGAGCACTGCCAGAGAACTTCGCCGTCTTTTTCGAAAACTTTTTCGTATTTTACATTCTCAGCCAGTTTCCTGTATCTTTCCTCATGCTCTTTTTCGATGGCTGCAACCCCTTCGAACTGAGCAGCTATTTCCGGGAAACCTTCTTCTTTGCGGTTTCAGCCATTCCTTTGTACATTTCTGTCCACTCAAAATGCTCTCCTGCAGCTGCATCAAGAAGATTTTCTTCAGTAGTGCCTATGCCGTGCGCTAATTTGAACCAGAGTTCTGCATGCTCTTTCTCATTTCCGGCTGTTTCCTCAAAGATTTTCTGGATCTGTACAAATCCGTCCTTCTTGGCCTTTGAAGCATAATATGTATATTTATTTCTTGCTTCGGATTCTCCTGAAAAAGCCGTCATCAAATTCTCAAGCGTTTTTGTTCCTTTTAAATCTTTCATTTTTTCCTCCTTTAAATCTTATCCCTGATCAGCCGAGTGTAGCCATCAGCGGTGGAATAAGCTGTTTCTTTCTGGAGACAACGCCCGGGAGCATTACGCTTCCGCCCTCAGGCTGACTCTTGAATGCAAGTGCAAGCGCCGCATCCGAGCCTTCTCCGTAGTACATGAGTTCGGTAGATTCTTCCAGAATATTTGTAAGCATAAAGAATACCATCTGTATTCCCTGACCCTCACATTCCTGTTTCATCGTCGGTTCAAGTATTTCTTTGATCTCACTTAGTTCGTCACTCGTCATCGCACTGACCTGACCGACTCCGAACGTAATGCCTCCGACAGGGAACTGCTTATAATCCATATGGAAAATTTCCGCTGCAGATTTTCCGGCAAGATCCGAACCTGCTTTGAACATGCTGATCGCATACGGCTCGATATCTTCGCCGCATACCGATGCGAAATACCTGCATGCCTCTTCATCCGTCGGAGTACAAGTAGGTGATCTGAACATCAGTGTATCGGAAATGATTGCCGACATCAGAAGTCCGGCAGTCTCTTTTGAAGGTTCAAGTCCGTGTTCTCTATATAGTTTATACATTATCGTTCCTGAACATCCAACCGGTTCGTTCCTGAAAATAACAGGATTGATCGTCTCGACAGAACCGATCTTATGATGGTCGTATATCTCCATTATCTCAGCTTCGCCTATATTGTCTACTGCCTGCGCTACTTCATTATGATCTACAAGAATAACCTTGTTTTTCTTTACATTCAGAAGATCTTTCCTGGAAATCGAACCAATATAATGATTTACTGAATCAAGTACAGGATATTCATGGTGACGCGACTTGGACATCGTTTCTTCGACATCTCTCGTATAATCCTCAATATTAAATGTAATGAGATCTTCACTTCTCATAAAATACGAAACAGGAATAGACTGACTTACAAGTCTTGCAACGGTAAATGTATCATTTGGTGTCTCGATAACCGCTGCACCCTTCTCTTCCGCAAGTTTCTTAACTTCCTCGCCGGCTTTTGCGCCAAAGCACAGAACCAGACACTGTGCGCCGTGATTAAGAGCTTCAATATGATTTTCGTCATGATTAGCAAGAAGTACCATGTCATCATCATCAATGAACTCCGCCATTCTGTCCTTATGCGCAGCTCCTACCAGAATCTTGCCTTTAGTGAATTCTTTTTCCGGGTCTCCGACAACGACTTTGCCTTCGAGAGTTCTGCAATGGCTCCGTATTTTGTCCCCGCCCTTGCCTACTATGCGGTATCGTAGCGGACATGAAAGATTCCGCAACATCACTTACTGCAATAACACCTTTCAGGTTATCATCATCATCGACTATCTGGAGATTGTGCGATACATACTTCTGCATGAGATCCCATGCTGCCTTATTGAAAGATCAGCGGAAACACCTGCAAAATCATGCACTTTCCATATTTTTAACCTGTGTGCCTATGTCCTCAAGCAGTTCAGGTGCTTTTACACTGAAATGGTCCAGTACGAACTGTGTTTCGCTTGAAATATTACCTGCTCTCATCGGAACGTAAACATTACCGTCACCGATTTTGTTTTTTATTTCTGCAAGTCCTATCGCAGAACAGATCGAATCCGTATCCGGATTTTTATGACCTATTATCATAACTTTCTTTGCAGTATCCATTTTTGCTCCTATTCTTCGACTCTTTCTATGTCGCCTCCGAGGCCTCTGATTTTTCTACGAAATGCTCGTAGCCCCTCTCTATGTGATGTAATCTCCGCGACTTCTGTTGTGCCTTCAGCAACCAACCCTGCAAGCACCATCGCCGCTCCCCGCTCTCAGATCTGTTGCAACGACACTGGCGCCTTTCAGCTTCTTCGTGCCTTTTATCGTTGCCGATCTGTCCTGGGTCTTTATTTTAGCCCCCATTTTCTGGAGCTCTTTGACATGCATATACCTGTTTCGAATACGGTTTCTATAACAGCGCTGTTTCCGTTCACGGTAGTCAGAAGTGCCATGAAAGGCGACTGAAGATCCGTTGGAAATCCAGGATACGGCAGTGTTTTTATGTCAGTCGACGTCAAAGGCTTTTTCATCGGCTTTTACTACCATAGACCCGTCATCCATCATGATGATATCTACACCGCATTCTCTTAATTTGGCAATAACAGGTTTTACGTGATCAGGTTCTACATTTGTAATATGTAATACAGCCGCGGGTAATGGCGGCGGCCAGCATGAATGTGCCTGTTTCTATACGATCAGGAATAACGGTATGCTGACATCCGTGCAGTCTCTCTACGCCTTCAATTTTAATAATATCCGTACCTGCGCCTTTGATCTTTGCCCCCATTTTATTCATGAAATTTGCCAGGTCCACGATTTCCGGCTCCTGCGCGGCATTTTCCAGTATAGTGATACCTTCGGCCATGCTTGCAGCCATCATGATGTTTTCAGTTGCCCCGACACTCGGAAAATCCAGGTATATATCGGCACCTTGAGCTTCTCAGCCTTGGCCTTCACTATACCCGTAATTGATACCCTGATATCCGCTCCAAGCGCTCTCAAGCCCTTAAAATGCAGTTCCACCGGTCTGTCACCGATAGCACATCCTCCCGGAAGCGGAATGACCGCTTCTCCTTTTCTCGCAAGAAGAGGCCCCATGACCAGAATCGAAGCCCTCATCTGTTTTACAAGTTTTGAAGATGCCTCAACTGATGAAATATCAGCTGAATTTATTGTCACTACATTGTCCTGAAGATCCTTTCTGACAACTGCACCCAGAGTTTCCAGCAGCCGACACAGAATGTCAACATCCAGAAGAGCCGGAGCATCATTTATCACACAGTCCTCGTCAGAAAGGAGCGCGGCAGCCATGATAGGCAGTACAGCGTTTTTCGCTCCGCTGATGGATACTTCTCCACGCAGCGGACCGCTCTTTCTTACAATATATTTTTCCACATTATCCTCCAAATTTTCATTTACCTAATAGTACTATTTTATACTAATTCAATATTCATTTCAACACGTAACAATGTGTTTCACAAGCCTTGCGGAGATAAAGAAAGACAGGGCGACAGCCTGTCTCTCATTGTGGAATAATTTCATAACAGCATTAAGTCCCGCAATCAAAAATCTTTGATTTTATCTATACAGTCCTTGCAGACGTTTTTGCCGAAAAGATTCTGAACATCCTTTGCATTTCCGCAGAATACGCATGCAGGTTCATATTTCTTCAGGACAATATAATCTTCATCAACGAAGATTTCGATCGGATCCTTTATCTTGATGTTGAGCGTTCTCCTCAATTCAATAGGCAGTACTATACGCCCGAGTTCATCTACTTTCCTCACAATTCCGGTTGCTTTCATGTTTGCACACCCCTTCCGATATAATTGAAATATAATACAATTATTACCTATTTTTCAATTTTGTCAATTTAAGTTTATGCATGAACCTATTCATCTTCACTGCCTGAATCATGCTTAAGCATACCGATTACGGAAGTTATCGCTTTGGCAACTGCGGATAACGCCTGTACAAGAGTTTCCTGCCCTTTCAGTGCCGACGCGACTCCCTTAACAGAACCCGATATTCCGTCAACCATCTGATCTACATCTTCAGTTCGTTTTTTTGCTATCGACGTTATCACTTCAACATCATCCATAACTTTATTGGTATGCTTCAATGTCTTAATGAGATTTGCCGTCATGACTATAAGAAAAACAACCAGAACAATCAGTGCCGCGATCAGCAGAAAAGTTCCCAGTCCTCTCAAAGTGAATGTTATTACCATAAAATCTACCTCCTGGAATCAGTGTATGTATTTATTATCCTCCGAAATATGGAAGATTTCAACAGTTTTTTCATTTCTTTCTTTCGTAAATCCGGTCTATCTCTTCAGTATATGCGCCGTTTTTTTCTCTTACATACAGCGGTGGAAAAACATGAAGCTCTTTCCCGCCGCCTTTAGCAAAACGGATCAGCACAATATTCGACTCCTGACCTTCGAATGGATATACAAATCTTATTTCCTTCGGCTCAAGCCTGGCCATTCTGGCGAAAGAGATTATATCAGCAAGCCTGAAAGGCCTGTGCACCATATACAGACTTCCGTTTTCTTTTAAAAGCACAGCCGCGGCAGCAAGAAAATCTATGAGCCCTGCCGTAGTCTCTCTGCGCGCAATGTTTCTGGCCTCGGTCTCCGATTCCGGACCGGCGCCGCTTTCCATATACGGGGGATTAGATACAGCAATATCGAAAGACCCGCTCATGTCGTCAGGCAGTTCCATAATATCACCGCAAATCACCTCAATGCGGTCATCCAGCATATTCAAAGCTGCGCTGCGCGCAGCTCTGTCAGCGGAATCCTTCTGTATCTCCGTTTCCACTATATGCGCCTGTGGATATTTATGCGACAGTATCAGCGAAACTGCACCTGTACCTGCGCCGAGATCTATTATTTTTTCCGGTTCTCTTCTCTCCCTGCCGGCAAAGTCGGCCAGCAGGACCGCATCGACACCGTAACAAACTCATCGCGCTTTTGTATGATTCTGATCCCTCCGAACCCCATATCATCCAGAGACTCACAGCTGTTTAGAATTCCTCCGCCCATCTATCAGTCCTTCAGGAGCTCCCTGACCTCTTCAGGTATCTCCTCTTCTTCATTCTTCTTATTGTTTCTGAACCCTTTTCTGCCGAGTCTTTTTACATCTTCCTTGCCGTAAATATATACTTCAGTACTTAATTTCTGCTCACGGCGGTCTGATTTATCATCTTCTTCGATAAGTCTGCATTTTATTTTACCTTCAAGAATATCTGTTTCCCAGACCACAGCTTTTCCTTCCGGGATCATAACAGTTTCCCCATTTTCAGGCATACCCTTTTTCAGCTCCTGGTATGTGCTGTTTTCGAATTTGAGACAGCACATGAGCCTTCCGCACATCCCGGAAATCTTTGAAGGGTTCAGAGAAAGATTCTGGCACTTGGCCATTTTTATCGACACAGGCTGAAAATCGCACATCCACTGGTGACAGCACAATTCTCTTCCGCAGCAGCCGACTCCGCCGACCATCTTGGCTTTATCTCTTACGCCGATCTGACGCAGTTCTATCCTGGTGCGGAATACACTGGCAAGATCCTTACAAGCTCTCTGAAATCGACTCTCCCGTCTGCTGTAAAGTAAAAAATAACCTTGCTGTTGTCAAATGTGTATTCAACATCTATTAGTTTCATCTCCAGTCCGTGCTTCTTGATTTTCTCCGCACAGATCTCCAGAGCTTTTTCCTTTTTGCTTTCATTCTCCTGATACTTTGCTTTATCGTTCTCGTCAGCGACCCTTATGATCTTCCTCAGCGGCTGAACAATATCGTCCGGGTGTACCTGACTCTGCTCCATTGTCACTGTCCCAAACTCTATCCCGCGCGCTGTTTCGATTATCACATTGTCCCCGGCAGATACATCGAATCCCGCCGGATCAAAGTATATACCTTTCCCGCGTTTCTGAATTTTATGCCAACTACATTAACCATTTGATATTATCCTCCGATTCTAAGAGCCATGCTCTTCAGCGCATATGCTACATTTCGATTCCGTGCGATCCTGTCGCGTGTTTCTTCAATAATGCCTATAGCGCGATAAATATATTCTCTGTTCATACCAGTGCCGCTTCCGCTGAGATCGTTCCTATATATCTCCTCCATCGAATCCAGCAGCTCAAAGGCCGCTTCACGCTCTCTGCCCACTTTATCCAGTGTGCGCCTGATGCTGTAATACGGCTCTCCCGCAGTTATCTGTGAAACGAGCTTTTCCGCCTGTACGGCTGATTTCATGTCTTCCTTTATCCCAAACGGCAGAACTCTCAGCTTTACACATCGTGATACTATCGTCTGAGGCAGATTCTTTACATTCTCAGAAAGCAGCATGATCACGGTCCCCACAGGAGGTTCTTCAAGTGTCTTTAAAAATCTGCCGTATGCTCTGGCAGTGACAGTATCTGCATCTTTTATTATCGCAATGTTTCTTTCGCCTTCGATGGGGATCTTGGAAAGATGCTCCTGTATCTGTTCTATATTTCCGTTGCGGACACTCTTCACGGCACTTTTTTTTCTGCTGTTCACAACAGGCTCTTCTCCGAATTCCGCTTTCATTTTTGCCTTCAGCGTTTCTGCATTTTCGGCTTCTATGAACATGACATCGATATGATTGCCGTCATCTATCATTTTGCATATCCTGCAGCTGTCACATCCTTCACCGGGCTGCACAGGACATAAAATAGCCTTGGCAAACGATTCGGCTACCAGCTTTTTGTTCGCCGTCCAAGGCCCCTCAAAAATATATCCGTTGTGAATATGACCGGATCCCGCAATATTCCTCAGTCGTTCGACCAGCTCATCGTTTCCGGTTATCTGCTTAAAACTCATTTCTGCTTTCCAATGCTGCATCCAGATACTTTTTTATCTCATCTGTGATTTCTTCCGCCGGACGGTCTGCATCCACGCCCTTTATACGATCCGGATAACTGCGCTCAAGCTCCAGATAGCCTTCATATACACGGCGGTGAAAATCCTCGGTTTCACTTTCCATTCTGTCACGCACACCTGTGATCCTTGCTCTTCCGACTTCAGGATCTATTCTCAGCAGAATAGTAAGATCCGGAATGCATCCGTCTATCGCAAATGTGTTAATGATCATCACACTGTCGCCCAGTTCTCTTCCGCAGCCCTGATATGCTATCGAAGAATCCACATATCTGTCACATACTACAGTCTTTCCATGCTCCAGTGCCGGCTTTATGACCTGTGCAACATGCTGAGCACGTGATGCAGCATAAAGCAGAGCTTCCGTCAAAGGATACATTCCTTCATTACGCTTATCCAGTATTATCCCTCTGATCTTTTCGCTGATCGGAGTACCTCCGGGTTCACGCGTGAAAATAGCCTGCTCCCCTCTTTCATCAAAATATTTTCTGATGAAATCCAGCTGGGTCGTTTTTCCCGAACCGTCCGGTCCTTCTACTGTTATGAAAAGGCCATTGCTCATTTCTTCCTGAATCCTCCTCTGTCATATCCTCTGTAACCGCTGCTCTTTGGTGTAGTATAGTAATCATCAGCACCGTACCCTCCGGCACCGCTGCCGAAATGTCTGCTGTTATAAGTTTTTTTATCTCCCCTTCGTGATACTTTTGCCTCAGAAGATAACTGATCAATGAGACGCACGATAAGACACATTGCGAGATACCCTACAGGTACGCATATGAGCAACACAAATATCAATCTCAAAAATGTCATCAAACCGCCGGTTTCCCCTTTCATCAATCACGATTATATATCAATATATTATATCACATAGAATATCAAAAACCCATCTCTTTTAGCTCCGCCGCGATCGACACATAGAGATCGGTTATATCAAAAACATGCCCCTGCGGATCTCTGAGCGGTCTCTGCCTCGAATCAACTGCATTAGGATGTGATATCCCGATCTTGCCGGGACCAGTTACTACACCTCTGAAATTACCCCATCTGGCAGAATCAACGGATACAAAACCATCATTCATACCTTCATTTCTCCTGATGATCCGATGGAACATTCCCATGGCAGGATCCGATAGGGAATTCTTCATATCAAAAGCATAACTCTGATAATACACGCCTTCCGCATCCGGTACAAGCTCATTGAATATCTCCGCATATTCAGCGCTGAGTTCCGCATATACAGCATTATTTTGCGGTGGAGCGCCGCCGTCTATCCGCAGCATTGTATTGAACAAATCGATCAGAAAATGCAGAGAGCGCGATGCTTTGTCATAAAGCTTGTCCATTGACTTTATTCCGCGATGCGGAGTAGCTATCGTAGTAAGACTGGCTGTATACTCCGCCATCCCGAGGCAACTTATCAGATATCTTGCTTCGAGTCCGCCTTTTGAATGAGCAATAAAATTGATTTTTTCTGCTCCTTTATCTATTATTTTCGCCGCATTCGTCTTTATTACCGCAGCATTCTCGCTTACAGTTCCAAAACTCGGCTGGCAGCCTAAATAGACCTCTGCCCCGTGACTCCTCAGGACTTCCGGTATTCTTCCCCAGTATTCATGTCTGCCGTCATCTGTATAACCGATGCCGTGTACCAGCATGATGGGATATTTTGTTTTGCACAATTCACTTTCAATGCAGCCATTCATAGAAAAAGTATATCATCATATACACCGCCCGGCAAATCAGAGAAAATAAAAATCCGGCTCTCTAAGAAAACCGGATTTTTACTAAGAAGCACTGTCTTACTTTCCCGGGCCGTCGCCAGCCAAGTATCATCAGCGCTAAGGAGCTTAACTTCTGTGTTCGGGATGGGAACAGGTGTAGCCTCCTCGCTATAAGCACTTCATATATGAGATCTGTACCCTCAAAATTGAACATCCAAGGTAAAAGGATATTTACACAACCTTTTAAACCATTCTATCTTTAACCATTTGGTCAAGCGTTCGACCTATTAGTATCGGTCAGCTGAATACCTTGCGGCACTTACACCTCCGACCTATCAACGTGATAGTCTCTCACGGGTCTTACCCAATTAAGGGAGGAAATCTATTCTTGTGGGGGGCTTCGCACTTAGATGCTTTCAGCGCTTATCCCTTCCATACGTAGCTACCCAGCGGTGCCCTTGGCAGGACAACTGGTACACCAGAGGTATGTCCATCCCGGTCCTCTCGTACTAGGGACAGCTCCACTCAAATTTCCAACGCCCACAGCGGATAGGGACCGAACTGTCTCACGACGTTCTGAACCCAGCTCGCGTACCTCTTTAATGGGCGAACAGCCCAACCCTTGGGACCTACTTCAGCCCCAGGATGAGACGAGCCGACATCGAGGTGCCAAACACTCCCGTCGATGTGGACTCTTGGGGAGTATAAGCCTGTTATCCCCAGGGTAGCTTTTATCCGTTGAGCGATGGCCCTTCCACTCGGAACCACCGGATCACTAAGCCCGACTTTCGTCCCTGCTCGACCTGTTTGTCTCGCAGTCAAGCTCCCTTCTGCCTTTACACTCTGCGTGCGATTTCCGACCGCACTGAGGGAACCTTTGGGCGCCTCCGTTACTCTTTAGGAGGCGACCGCCCCAGTCAAACTGCCCGTCAGACACTGTCCCGATACCGGATCACGGCATACGGTTAGAATTTCAACATTACAAGGGTGGTATCCCACCGTTGACTCCACCAAAACTGGCGTCCTGGTTTCATAGTCTCCCACCTATCCTGTACGTGCAATGCCGAAACTCAATATCAAACTGCAGTAAAGCTCCATGGGGTCTTTCCGTCCTGCTGCGGGTAACCGGCATCTTTACCGGTACTACAATTTCACCGAGTCTATTGTTGAGACAGTGCCCAGATCGTTACGCCTTTCGTGCGGGTCAGAACTTACCTGACAAGGAATTTCGCTACCTTAGGACCGTTATAGTTACGGCCGCCGTTTACTGGGGCTTAAGTTCATGCCTTCGCTTACACTAAGCAATCCCCTTAACCTTCCAGCACCGGGCAGGCGTCAGCCCCTATATTTCAGCTTTCGCTTTAGCAGAGACCTGTGTTTTTGGTAAACAGTCGCCTGGGCCTATTCACTGCGACCTCTCGCGAGGTACCCCTTATCCCGAAGTTACGGGGTTATTTTGCCGAGTTCCTTAACAATAGTTCTCTCGATCACCTTAGGATTCTCTCCTCATCTACCTGTGTCGGTTTGCGGTACGGGCACCTACGTTCTCACTAGCGGATTTTCTTGACAGTGTGGAATCGGCAGCTTCCGGTACTATATTTCCCACCCCGTAACGCCTCATCATTGAAAGAGCGGATTTGCCTGCCCTTCCTGACTAAACGCTTGGACGCACTCGACCATCGGTGCGCTCTGCCTATCCTTCTGTGTCCCCACATCGTTCAAATGAATTTCGGTGGTACAGGAATCTCAACCTGTTGTCCATCGCCTACGTCCTTCGACCTCGGCTTAGGCCCCGACTAACCCTGAGCGGACGAACCTTCCTCAGGAAACCTCAGATTTTCGGTGGACGGGATTCTCACCCGCCTTTCGCTACTCATGCCAACATTCTCTCTCGTATACAGTCCAGCTCGGCTTACGCCTCACCTTCTGCCCGTATACGATGCTCCTCTACCATCTAATATTACTATTAGGTCCTAAGCTTCGGTAGTAAGTTTTAGCCCCGATTATCTTCGGCGCAAAGTCACTCGACTAGTGAGCTGTTACGCACTCTTTGAATGAATGGCTGCTTCTGAGCCAACATCCTAGCTGTTTGTGCAACTTCACATCCTTTTCCACTTAACTTACATTTGGGACCTTAGCTGTAGGTCTGGGCTGTTTCCCTTTCGACCACGAAACTTATCTCACGTAGTCTGACTCCCTGGTATGATTGCACGGCATTCGGAGTTTGATAGTTTTCGGTAACCGGTGAAGGTCCCTAGAACATTCAGTGCTCTACCTCCGTGTATCTCTGACCAAAGGCTAGCCCTAAAGCTATTTCGAGGAGAACCAGCTATCTCCGAGTTCGATTGGAATTTCACCGCTATCCACACGTCATCCCAACCTTTTTCAACAGATATGGGTTCGGTCCTCCACGAGATTTTACTCTCGCTTCAACCTGCACATGGATAGGTCACCCGGTTTCGGGTCTACAGCATACAACTCTCGCCCTGTTAAGACTCGGTTTCCCTACGGCTCCGTTGCTCCAGCAACTTAACCTCGCTGCACACCATAACTCGTTGGCCCGTTCTACAAAAAGTACATGGTCACTTGCGCTCCCACTGCTTGTAAGCATTCGGTTTCAGGTTCTCTTTCACTCCCCTCCCGGGGTTCTTTTCACCTTTCCCTCACGGTACTGTTCACTATCGGTCACTAGGTAGTATTTAGGCTTGGAGGGTGGGCCCTCCGGCTTCAAACCGGGTTACACGTGTCCGGTCCTACTCTGGTGCCATCTCGCTTTCGCTGGATTTCGTCTACGGGGATCTCACCCTCTTCGTCGTACCTTTCCAGAGTACTTCGACTATCCATCTTCATTGCTTTATGATGGTCCACAACCCCGTCTCCGAAGAGACGGTTTGGCCTCTGCCCCGTTCGCTCGCCGCTACTTGGGGTATCGATGTTTCTTTCTCTTCCTCCGGCTACTTAGATGTTTCAGTTCGCCGGGTTGCCTTCTCTCATGCTATTTTATTCACATGAGGATAACACGGTATTGCCCGTGCTGTGTTCCCACATTCGGATATCTGCGGATCAACGGATATGTGCTCCTTCCCGCAGCTTTTCGCAGCTTGTCGCGTCCTTCTTCGGCTCCTAGTGCCAAGGCATTCACCAAATGCTCTTTGTCACTTGACCTCGATCTTTCGATCGCGCCCGGATTAGCGTATCCGGGACTTATGGTTTTTTCAGGTGATCCACTTTTGTTAATAACTTCAGTGAATCATTTTTCTGGTTTCTCGGTTGCATATCTTTCGATATGCTGAAATCGTATATTTACCCGCAAATCTTTCAAAAAGACTTGCTGTTTAGTGATGTCATTTAGACTTTACTATTTATACTCGATTTCGTTTCGTTGTAAATTTGTTTTTACACTTGGATATTCAATTTTCAAGGTACAGATGCGGTCTTGGACCGCTGTGGTGGAGAATAAGGGATTTGAACCCTTGACCCCCTGCGTGCAAGGCAGGTGCTCTCCCAGCTGAGCTAATTCCCCATAAAAATCATAGTGCGAAAACCTTAAGTCTCCTTAGAAAGGAGGTGATCCAGCCGCACCTTCCGATACGGCTACCTTGTTACGACTTCACCCCAGTCATTGGTTTTGCCTTAGGTAATCGATTGTTGACCAACTTCGGGCACCCCCAACTTCCATGGTGTGACGGGCGGTGTGTACAAGACCCGGGAACGCATTCACCGTGACGTGCTGATTCACGATTACTAGCAACTCCGGCTTCGTGCAGGCGGGTTTCAGCCTGCAGTCCGAACTGGGGCCGGTTTTTGAGATTTGCTCCACCTCGCGGTCTTGCGTCTCTTTGTACCGGCCATTGTAGCACGTGTGTAGCCCAGAACATAAGGGGCATGATGATTTGACGTCATCCCCACCTTCCTCCGAGTTATCCCCGGCAGTCTCTTTAGAGTGCCCAACTGAATGATGGCAACTAAAGACAAGGGTTGCGCTCGTTGCGGGACTTAACCCAACATCTCACGACACGAGCTGACGACAACCATGCACCACCTGTCACTTCTGCCCGAAGGAGGGGACGGTTAAGTCCCTGTCAGAAGGATGTCAAGTCCTGGTAAGGTTCTTCGCGTTGCTTCGAATTAAACCACATGCTCCGCTGCTTGTGCGGGTCCCCGTCAATTCCTTTGAGTTTTATTCTTGCGAACGTACTCCCCAGGCGGAGCACTTAATGCGTTAACTCCGGCACCGAAGCCTTGCGGCCCCGACACCTAGTGCTCATCGTTTACGGCGTGGACTACCAGGGTATCTAATCCTGTTTGCTCCCCACGCTTTCGTACCTCAGTGTCAGTTACAGTCCAGAAAGCCGCCTTCGCCACTGGTGTTCCTCCTAATATCTACGCATTTCACCGCTACACTAGGAATTCCGCTTTCCTCTCCTGTACTCAAGTCCCCCAGTTCGCAGGGCGAACGACAGTTAAGCCATCGCCTTAAACCCTGCGCTTAAAGAACCACCTACGTACTCTTTACGCCCAATAATTCCGGATAACGCTTGCCCCCTACGTATTACCGCGGCTGCTGGCACGTAGTTAGCCGGGGCTTCCTCCAAGGGTACCGTCATTTTTTTCTTCCCCAAGGACAGAGCTTTACGACCCAAGGGCCTTCATCGCTCACGCGGCGTTGCTGCATCAGGGTTTCCCCCATTGTGCAATATTCCCCACTGCTGCCTCCCGTAGGAGTTTGGACCGTGTCTCAGTTCCAATGTGTCCGATCGACCTCTCAGTCCGGATACTGATCATTGTCTTGGTGAGCCGTTACCTCACCAACTAACTAATCAGACGCAGGCCCATCCCTTACCGATAAATCTTTGGCGGTCAAATCATGTGATCCGACTGCGTTATGAGGTTTTAATACCCGTTTCCGGATGCTATCCCTCTGTAAGGGGCAGGTTGCCTACGCGTTACTCACCCGTCCGCCGCTTTCCGCCTCCAAAATCTACCGAAGTTTCATTTGATGGTTTCTCGCTCGACTTGCATGTGTTAGGCACGCCGCCAGCGTTCATCCTGAGCCAGGATCGAACTCTTAATTAAATGGTATCGTTACCGCCGAAGCGGAAATGATCTTTTAAGTTCTTAACTGACTTCAAGAACGCTTTTGCGCTCTCTTGCTAATTCGTATTCCGAATTATTGTTTTTGTCTGTTAGAAATTGTCGGAAACTCCAAGCAAATTGTCTTACCAATTTGGTTGTTGTTTCTTTTTTTAGTTTGAGGCCGAAGCCTCTTTTGACTAAAATTTCCACACTATGAATTTTTCAAGGTTCTGTTGGTTTTTCAACGGCGCCGAGCCGTTTCCAAACGCTCACGTTCTCTCAACGTGCTTTATTATCTTACATCATGCAGTCCGTCTTGTCAACAACTTTTTCAAGTTATTTAAGAACTTATTTTCTTCCGCATGGTGCGTGCGCTTCTGTGGCGCAACGTTGTTTATATTAGCATATGCTGTACTTCATTGCAAGCTATATTTTCATCTTTTTTGATGTTTTTCTCATCTTGATCTTCAACAGTTTTCATCAACAAATAATCAATAACGATATTGATACCAGTACACAAAAATGTTATATTCATGGCAGTAGAGTAAATACTGTGCGTCAAGTGTCATGAGATGGGATGTTGCTTATGAACGAAGATGCAGATCATATCTGTACGCGTTGCGGTATTGCATCCACTACTACATTAAGATCATATGGACAAATAAAAAGATTCCTTCTTAGTGTAGTGTCGGCTATCACTTATGTTTTATTGACAGAAGGAGTTTTTATTATGAACAAAAAAACGTTTACCAGTCAACTGGTCACTATGGCTTTCCTCATCGCGCTGGAAATCATATTGACCAGATTCTTATCCATCAACCTGCAGCTGATACGGATCGGCTTCGGTTTTCTGCCTGTGGCTGTTGCAGCCATCATGTTCGGCCCGCTGTGGGCGGGTGTCGGGTATGCAGTAGGAGATATCCTCGGCATGCTTATCTTCCCTACCGGCCCGTACTTCCCCGGATTCACGCTTACGGCGTTTATCACAGGCGTTATTTTCGGTTTCTTCTTCTATAATAAGAAGCTGACCGTGCCGCGTACTGCAGCGGCTGCGATATCCGTTTCATTAATATGTACATTGGGCATGAATACCTACTGGCTTTCGATACTATACGGCAATGCTTTCGCCGGGCTGCTGCCGACGCGTATAGCCGAGGCATGCATAATGTGTGCCGTGGAAGTGCCGGTAATACTGGCAGTATGGAAAATTGTGCTTACAAGAGTCCCTGCAGTCAGAAGACAGACAGCGCCTGTTTCACTGCAACACGGGCTTAAATGATTTCATACATGTTTTCAGCATCGTCTTTTTTAGCGGAATCGGTCAGGGCAAGTACCCTGGCCGATATTTCTTTTTGACCGAATACTATAGTAATAACATCTCCGACTTCAACATCTGTACCTGCCTTTGCCGTCTTGCCGTTTACCGATACTCTTCCTGCATCGCATGCGTCTTTCGCAACCGTTCTTCTTTTTATAAGTCTTGAGTTCTTTAAAAATTTATCTATTCTCATTATCTCACCGTTTTTCTGTGTATATGTATTGTAAAAAAAATGGAGCAGCAGAGCTGCTCCATAATCTATACAACTTGACTATTTTCCGTTAACGGAATCCTTAAGAGCCTTGCCTGCTTTGAATACAGGAGCCTTTGACGCTGCAATCTGAATAGTCTCTCCAGGCTTTCTAGGGTTTCTGCCGGTTCTGGCTTTTCTCTGACGAACTTCGAAAGTACCAAATCCGATGAGCTGGACTTTATCACCCTTCTTGAGAGTATCTTCAATAACGCTCATTGTTGCATTAACCGTAACCTCTGCGTCCTTCTTGGTAAATCCTGTTTTCTCTGCTACCGCAGCAATCAATTCAGCCTTGTTCATAAATGTTCCTCCTTAAAAACATGAGTACTGCTGTACTCTACTCCTCGCCGTCTTCTTCAGCTTTTGCCTTTTCCCACAACTTGTTCATCTCGTCGATGTCCATTTCTTCAAGCGATCGTCCGAGCGCTTCGGCCTGCAACTCTACACTCCCGAATCTTCGTATGAATTTTTCTGTTGCGGATCTCAATGCCCCTTCCGGTTCCACGTCCAGAAAGCGTGACACGTTGACAACAGTAAACAGCATATCTCCTATCTCTTCAGAGATATTAACGTGATCATGCTGCCGGCAAGCATCTATAAGCTCTTGAGTTTCTTCTTGTAATTTTTCACAGGCGCCTTCAGCAGAATTAAAGTCAAACCCGACACGAGCTGCTTTCTTCTGAACTTTTGCACTTCTGATCAACGCCGGAAAAGCACCCGGTACTCCCATCAGCCTTGAAGTTTCACTTAGACCCCTATGTTCTTCACATTTGATATTCTCCCATTTTTCAAGTACTTTGTCAACAGTTTTAGCATCGCCGCCGGCGAAAATATGGGGATGACGGCGTATCATTTTCTCGCATTCTTCGTTGACCACATCTTTAAAAGTGAAATGCCCCTCACTCTCGGCCAGCAAACTGTGAAATACGACCTGCATCATTACGTCGCCCAGTTCTTCCCTGAGATTCACGTCATCCCTTTTCTGAATGGCATCTACTGCCTCGTAGGCCTCTTCTATCATACACGGGGTAAGACTGTCATGTGTCTGCACTTTGTCCCAGGGGCATTCTTTTCTCAGAATATCTATTATTTCCATCAGACGTGTGACCGCCTTTTCATCTGTATCCGCAGCTTCTGTGTATTTTCTGTACTCTTCTCTCATATCGTTCTTCCGTTGCTACCTTATGAATCTGCCGGCTATTCTGATGATCTTTGTGCCGCCCGGCATAGCAAGACACTCCTCACGTGTGATACTTCTTGTCACAAAAAGCATGATAACATATACTACTGCAGCAATTACTATTGCAGCGAGACATGCGATCCGTACATCTATCAGTGCTGCAAACAACTTATATGACAATATCGTTGCTGCAGACATCACCAGTACTGAAATCAGGGGCCTGACCAATGTAAGTGTCCAGTCGAATACAACTTTCGTATATTTTCTGGTTGCTCTGACATCGAGCACCGACACAACAGCATATGCTATTACAGTAGCCAGCGCAGCGCCTTTTACATTCAGAACATAAATGCCTGTAAATATCCAGGTGAGGCAGACTTTGATCACCACGCCCGCTATCATATTCTTCACAGGTATATCCTGTTTATCCAGGCCCTGCAGTATACCTGTGACAGTCTGAACAATCGAAAGAAATATCACTCCTATAGCCATTACAGCAAGCGTCGGTGCGGCGCTCAGTGCTCCTGCCCGGTCACCGTAGCTGAACAAAAGCAGCATTATCGGCTCAGAAAGCAGAGCAAGACCGAATGCACACGGCAGGCCCACAATAATAGCTATCCTGAGCGCCAGCTGTGTGTTGGTGGTCAGTGTCAGATGATCTTTTCTCTTCCATGCGGAACTTATAAACGGAACAAGGCTCATTGCCAGAGCGGCTGTCAGCACCTGCGGGAAATTGATCAGCGGCATTACGAATCCGCTTAACTGCCCGTAAAGTTTCGTTGCTTCCATAGGAGTATATCCGGCTCCCACGAGTCTTCTTTTGATTATAATGGCATCCAGTATATTCATTATCGGCATGATCGAAGCACCGATCGTGATCGGAACAGCAATACGGAGCATTCCGCCAATGATTTTTTTCGTACTCTGTCTAACTGTATCTTTCGTATTTGCGATCCTCTTTCTGATCGCTTTTTTATTGCCGTGATATATAAGGACTATTACGATCAGACCGGCCGCAGAACCTGCCGTGGCCCCGAATGTTGCACCGGCGGCACCTTGTCCGAATTTATCAAAATTCTCAAAGAATCCGGCGCCTCTGGCATTATGGTAAAAATAATATGCCAGGCTGAGTCCTATCACCACGCGGAATACCTGCTCCATCACCTGCGAGACAGCTGTCGGCTTCATATTCTGAAGCCCCTGGAAATAACCGCGGTATGCTGCCATTACAGGCACGACTACCAGCGCCGGAGCGATTGCCAGCAGTGCCAGCTGCGCCTGATCATACCCCATCATATGTGCAAACTGTTTCGAAAGCAGCGCCACAATAGCAAACGAGATAACACCTATGCCGAGCATGAGCTCGACCGCAGCGCGAAATACCCGATGAGCTTCGGCATAATCTCCTATAGCCGCACGCTCTGAAACCATTCTCGATATCGCTACCGGAAGTGCCGATGTTGAAATAATAAGGAACAATGTATACACATAGTAAGCAGGTCCATAATACGCCATACCGGTATCATGTATCATATTCCCCAGAGGTATCTGAAATGCCGCGCCCAGAAATTTAACCAGCAGTCCTGCTACTCCCAGAATAGCGGCTCCTTTTACAAAAGACTTATTTCCCATTTATTCTCCGTTAAAGCTCAGAGAGGATCTCTTTCGCGGCCTTCTCTGTTTCGTAAATCGCTTTTTCTATATCTATTGTCATATATTCTCCGTCCCTGTACAGAACTTTACCGTCAGCCATAGTCATGCAGACATCGCTTCCCGATGCCGAATAAACCACATTATTCAGCATGTCATGCACCGGATGCATATTTGGTCCGCTCACATCTATACATATGAGATCCGCTCTGCATCCCTCTTCAAGTCTGCCGCAGTCATCTCTGCCCTGAGCCCTTGCTCCGCATATAGTAGCTGCAGCAATCGTCTGTCCCGGTGTAACGGCAGTCGGGTCATTATACATCATCTTCGGCGCTGTGGCAAACGCTTTCATTTCCTCGATGAAATTAAGACTATTATTGGACGAAACACTGTCTGTTCCTATCGCGATATTGATCCCCGCGTGAAAGAAGTTCAGGGACATTGCATACTCCGCTTGCAAGCTTCATATTGCTTACAGGGTTGCATGCCACCGTTACATTCTTTTCCTTTAATATATCCATGTCCTCAGGTTCTGCCCATACGCAGTGCGCAGCCGTCGTCCTCGTATCGAACAGTCCGTTGTCACTCAGGTACTTCACAGGCGTTCTGCCCCCATGTCTCTTCTTGCATTCTTCATGCTCAGTCCTGGTTTCGGAAAACATGCACATGCATATTCGCACCGATCTTCTTCGTATAATCCGCAAGCTGTACCACGGTTTTCTCCGGATTTGTATATTCAGCATGAAGACTCATATCTACAAGTATCCTGCCGCCGCCGGCCGCCGTTATAATTTTCATAAAACGCCTTCATTTCCTCTGCCGCTTTCATACTGCTCAGATCTTCATCTGCGAAATTTGTTATAGAACGTGAAATATTGTTTTTACATCCTGCGTCAAGGACAGCTCTTGCCATGTCATCGCAGAAGTAATACATGTCCGAAGTCGATACGATACCGAATCTGAGAGACTCGGCCATGGCAAGCAGTGTGCCCCAATATACTCTGCTTCCCGTTAGTTTAGCTTCGAAAGGAAAAATTCTGTCATTCAGCCATTCCTGCAGCGCCATATTTTCGCCGTATCCTCTCATCAGAGTCATAGGCGAATGAGCATGTGCATTAACAAAACCCGGCATGAGAAGTTTTCCTCTTCCGTCATATATATCCCCTGACACCTTATCCGGAACAGCGCTTCCTATATAAGATATTCTCTCTCCTTCAGTTGCCACATGCATGTGTTCTCTGACTCGGAAATCGCTGTCGATCATAGTAATATCTTTAAATACATAATTAGCTCCTTTCAAAATAACTTCATAATTATATCATAGTGAATGTATTTATCAAATAATAAAACAGAGCCCCCGGACACCTCATAAGGCGTTCCAAAGGCTCTGCAGATAAAAATCAACTCAATATCCTAGAGTTCTTCACTGTCTTTGTCGTTCTCCTCACTGTACTTGACAGGTGCAGGATTTCTCACCACCGCCGAAAAAAGAGTTCCGGCTATGATGATCACAACAGCAAGTATCCAGATGTGCATGATATCACCATACCTTTCACAAATTAACATTATGTACAAGAACTGACACACAACGCTTTCTTTGCATTTATTATTTTACACAGGTAACAGGCAACTTGTCAATCATAAAATGACAGTACAGTCACCTTTGAGCCATCAAATCCAGTATTTCTAATATCTCGCTGAGATTATCTTTTTCACCTGTAAGAAAAACGCTGACCGGTTTTATGCCGCTTGTTTTGCCATAGTCAAACATTATCCGCTTGTCGCGCTGAATGATCTTCATTATTTTCTGCTCCTCAGCAATATATTTGATCCGTGCCGCTTTAATGAGATTCTTCGTCTCTGCCGGTACATCTCCGAACCGGTCCGTAAGTTCCTCGATCATATCATTGGCATCTGCCTCTGTTCTGACAGCCGCAATCTTCTTGTACATGCTCAGCTTTGTCAGTTCATCTCCGATATATCTGTCAGGTATGAGGGCGGATGCCCTGATATCGAGCTGGGGCTCTTCTCTCTCGTCAGTGACGACTTCACCTTTAAGCGCCTTTACGGCATCATCGACCAGTTTGCAGTAAAGCTCATATCCCACGCTTACGATATGTCCGCTCTGTTCCGTACCCAGTATATTGCCTGCACCTCGTATTTCGAGATCGCGCATTGCTATCTTGAATCCCGCTCCGAACTCTGTAAAATCTTTTATCGCTCTCAGTCTCTTTTCAGCGACTTCAGACAGCACTTTGTCTTTCTTATGCAGAAGATAAGCGTAGGCAAGGCGATTCGTCCTTCCTACACGGCCGCGTATCTGGTACAGCTGCGAAAGTCCAAACTTATCTGCATCAATAATAATAACCGTGTTTGCGTTCGGTATGTCTATTCCATTCTCTATTATCGTCGTCGCTACAAGGATATCGTACTCACCCGCGACAAACCCCATCATTACATCTTCGAGTTTGCTCTCGTTCATACGGCCGTGTCCCACCGCAATTCTTTTTCCGGGAACAAGACGGTCGATTTTTTCCGCTATTTTATATACGCCGTTCACTCTGTTGTAAACGACAAATACCTGACCTCCCCGGTCCAGCTCACGCTCTATCGCTTCTGCAATAATATAATCGTCCTCTTCCACAACATATGTCTGTACCGGATATCTGTCATCAGGAGGTTCGGCGATCAGACTCATATCACGTATACCCAGAAGCGACATATGCAGAGTCCGCGGTATCGGTGTTGCGGACAGTGTCAGAACATCTACATTTGCGCGCAGTTTCTTTATTGCTTCTTTATGCTGAACTCCGAAACGCTGTTCTTCATCAATAACGAGTAGCCCGAGATCTTTAAATCTGACATCGCCGGAAAGCAGTCTGTGCGTTCCTATAACAACATCCACCGAGCCGTCTTTCAGTCCGGCAATAGTCGCTTCTATCTCCTTGTCCGTCCTGAAACGCGACATCATCTGAACAGTAAAAGGGAATTTCTCGAATCTTTCTTTCAGCGTAGCATAATGCTGACTGGCAAGTATTGTCGTCGGAACAAGAACAGCCGCCTGTTTCCCTTCCGCAGCGCATTTGAACATCGCCCGCGCAGCAACTTCTGTTTTGCCGTATCCGACATCGCCGCACAAAAGTCTGTCCATTACTTTTGTACTCTCCATGTCTCTCTTTATTTCCTCTATGCATCTGAGCTGATCCGGTGTTTCCTCATAGGGAAAATCTTCTTCGAATTCTTTCTGCCATACGGTATCCGGTCCGAAACTGTAACCGGGATTATTCTGCCTCTCGGCGGATATCTGCAGAAGCTCTTCCGCCATATTGGCTATGGACGCTTTAGCCCTGGCCTTTGTTGTGCGCCACTCCTTGCCGTTCAGTTTGCTTATTTTCGGCGCAGTGCCCTCGGAACCGACATACTTCTGTATTATATCCATCTGCTCGACAGGTACATAAAGCATATCGTTTCCGGCATACTTTATCTGCAGGTAGTCTTTATGCTCGCCCTGCACTGTAAGCTGTTTCAATCCGATGAATTTTCCGATTCCATGAGCTTCATGCACCACATAATCGCCCTTGGTAATATCAGAAAAACTCTTGATCGGCTCTCCACCGCGTGATGTTCTGCGGCGTCTCCGTTTATATTTGTAATCCCCGAAAATATCTCCGTCTGTTATGTAACAGATTTTTTTCTCGGGGAATTCCATGCCGGACGAAAGTATTCCCTGGCGCACCCATATTCTCGTCCGGAGATCGGCTCTGTCAAGAAAATCCTCCATATTTCTGACACGTTCGTCTGACGAGCAGACAATGGTGACTTTATATCCATTCTTAACGTACCGTTCAAGGTCACGCTCCAGCAGATCCATCTTTCCATTGTATGAAAGGACCTGTCTGCTGACGATATTTTTCACCTCGTCCAGCTTGTCCGCACCCTTTATCCTGTTCGGCATAGGCGAAAGCAGCCTGACTTCGGAAAGATCGTATATCTTGAGAAAGTCTTTTTTGTCAGGAAAGTTTTTCAGATCGCTGCCCACAAAATGCCCTTTTTCCAGATACACTTCAAAATCCGTTTTTATTTCTCTGTCATGCCCTTCAAGCAGTTCATATACTCTGTTCGGATCATCGACTATTACCGTGCCTCCGGTCATATAATCCCATAACCTATCGGTCTTATCATAGAAATAATCCATGTATATTTCCAGATTTTGTATATTTGTCAGATTCTCGATATCATCGAGCAGCGCCTCTCTTCTTTCATCAAGGCTGCGGTATAAGGTGCGTATTTTTTTTTCTGCTCTCGAAAAAGCTTTCTGGTCTCTAATGATTAACTGAGCGGGAAATATCGAGATCTTATTCAGGTCATTTATTGAACGCTGCGTGTCAGGGTCAAACGTTCTTATCGATTCCACTTCAGTGTCAAAAAGTTCTATACGAAACGGCGATTCGGCATACGGAGTAAACACATCGATTATGTCACCGCGCATCGAGAACTGCCCTTTGGCGTACACCATCGGCAGGCGTTCATACCCCATATCTATAAGTGATGTCATGACAGAACGAAGGTCCAGGTCACTGCCTGCCGCGACTTCAATTCCCGCCCTGTTCCAGACTGACACGGGAGGCAGATGTTTTATTACTGCAGTCGCAGGGGCGACTACGATACAGTCTTCACCCGACGACAGCGCCTTCATTATCTTCAGTCTTTCGAGCATAGTATCACGGTTTTTTGCTTCATATGTGATCAGTTTCTCATCATCCGAAGGCAGAACGTATATCCTTTTATTCACAAAAAACGAAAGATCGGAGGCAGCTCTGGAAGCACGCGTATATGTAGGTGCTGTTATCAGAGTCTGTCCCCCGTTTTCATTGATTATATCAGCGCATACAGGAGCAGTCCTGCTTTCCGCTATTCCCGTAATATCAACAATTCCCATTATACATGTTCATCGCTTTGTCGATGCCGTCGGATATTATCGCTTCAACTGCTTTTGCGGCAGCCGCAACAGCTCTCTCCAAAGGTTCCTTATCTTCTTTGCTGAAGCCGCCGATCACATAATCTACTGCATCAACGCCTTCATGCGCGCCGATGCCTATCCTTATACGCGGAAACTCATCCGTTCCCATGTGCATGATGACCGACTTCATGCCGTTATGTGATCCTGCACTTCCTTTTTTTCTGATTCTTATAGAGCCCGCAGCAATATCCATATCATCATATATGACTATCACGTGGTCCGGCTGTATTTTATAAAACCTGACTATTTCTCCGACGGATTCACCAGACAGATTCATAAATGTCTGCGGTTTCACAAACATAACTTTATGGCCGGAGAGTGATGACTCCCCGACCTTGGCTCTGTGTTTCAGTTTATTGACTTTTACTCCCAGCTCATCCGCCATGTAATCTATGGTAATAAACCCCATATTATGACGCGTCTGGGCATATTTTCTGCCCGGGTTCCCCAGGCCGACTATTAAATACATATACTTCCTTTAGTCGAACAGCTTGCTTATCGAGTCGTTCGTGTGTATCCTCATCATCGCCTCGGCAAAAAGAGGAGCTACAGACAGTACTTTCATATTGTCTATTCTCTTTGACTGAGGGATAGGGATCGTATTCAGGAAAATTATTTCCTTGAACGGAGCAGCCTTGAGTCTCTCTATAGCAGGTCCCGACAGAACTGCATGTGTCGCTCCTGCCGATACGCTCCTTGCTCCGAGTTCCATAAGTGCCTTGCCGGCATTACAGATCGTGCCCGCTGTGTCGATCATATCGTCAACGATGATGCAGTTTTTATCTTTGATATCTCCGATGATATTCATGATCTCGCTCTTGTTTGCCTCAGGTCTCCTCTTATCAATAATTGCTATAGGAGCATTCAGCGGTTCAGCCATGCTTCTCGCTCTTGTCACACTTCCGTGATCCGGCGAGACAACTACCAGGTCTTGAATATTCTGCTCTTTCCAGTATTTCATCAGTATAGGCAGACCGAGCAGGTGATCTACAGGAATATCAAAATATCCCTGGATCTGCGCCGCATGAAGATCCATGGTTACGACCCGGTCGGCGCCTGCCGCCATAAGCAGATCAGCAACCAGCTTCGATGTGATAGGATCTCTGGCCTTTGCTTTTCTGTCCTGACGCGCATATCCGTAGTACGGCATGACCGCGTTGATTCTTCCTGCCGAAGCTCTCTTCATAGCATCTATCATGATCAGCATCTCCATCAGATTCTGATTAACAGGATAGCATGTCGGCTGCACTATAAAGCAGTCCTGTCCTCTCACTGTCTCAAAGATATTTACAGAAATCTCTCCGTCGCTGAACTTTGTGACATTTGCCTTTCCTACAGGTTTCCCCATAATGTTTGCTATTTCCTCTGCGAGCTCAGGAAATGCATTTCCTGTAAAAATTTTGTACCCAGCAAAAACTCCGTTTTTCATGTTTCCCTCCACTATGTTTATTTTGATTTATCCAGCTTACCGGTCCTCTCGACCCAGCCTTCAATAATCTTTGGTTTTGCTCTTTCTATATACAGAGCGCCGTCAGGCACATCTTTGGTGATTGTGCTTCCCGCTCCGACATACGCTTTTTCTCCCACTGTCACAGGAGAAATAAGATTTGAATTGCATCCTATAAATGCATTGTCTTTTACCGTCGATCTGAACTTTTTTGTTCCGTCGTAATTAACAAAAACAACGCCGCATCCAAGATTGACATTTTTGCCGACATCGCTGTCGCCGATATACGTGAGGTGCGACGATTTGGCGCCGTCGCCCATCGTACTGTTTTTAACTTCAACAAAATCGCCGACCTTGCAGCCGCTTCCGACATGACTGTTCGGCCGCATATATGCGAACGGGCCTACATGTGTTTCGCTGCCCACACTGCTTTCAATTATCACAGAACTCCATATATCGGTCCTGTCTCCTATTGTCGAATCGACTATCCGTGTATTTGCTCCTATCAGGCATCCCTGCCCGATCACCACTTGACCTTCAAGGACTACCAGCGGATAAATCACTGTGTCCTTTCCTATGATCACTCCTTCGTCTATATATGCGGTCCTGATGTCTATGAACTTTACGCCCTGCTCCGCATACGCCAGATTGCGTTCAAGTCTGGCTTTTTCTTCTGCTTCAAAATCTGCTGCCTTCATTACTCTTTCTCCTGTGTTTTTTTATCGAGATCCAGAATCATTTCGCCTATTTTATATACGTCTCCGGCGCCGATCGTAAGTATCAGATCTCCCTTCTCCGCATTGTCATATGCGAAACGTGCAATATCCTCGAAGTCCTCGAAGTAATATACTTCTCTCCCCGGATGTTTTTTCTTGAATTCGTTCATAAGCTCCTTCGAACTTATTTTGTATATGTTCTTTTCTCTCGCAGGATATATCTTGGCGAAAACGACTTTATCCGCATCGCCGAACGCGTTCACAAACTCATCAAAAAGCGCGATAGTTCTGGTATACGTATGCGGCTGGAATATGCACCATATATTGTTATGCGGCAAATTCAGCGCAGCTTTCAGCGTTGCCTTTATCTCTGTCGGGTGATGCGCATAGTCGTCTATCACCTTCATGCCGTTCGAAGTTTCTCCGATGATATCGAATCTTCTTTCCGTCCCCGAATAGCTCTCGAGCGTATCGACGATCACCTTTGTATCTATGCCCAGCGTATATGTGCAGGCAATAGAAACCAGCGCATTCAGGATGTTATGCTCTCCCGGAACATCAAGCTGGACCCTGCATATTTCTTTTCCCCTGTGATAGCAGGAAAAAGCAGGATGGCCTGCCCCGTTGAACTCTATATCCTCCGCATAGAAATCACTGTTCTCGCTCAGTCCGTATGTGATAACATTATTTCTGCCCTTGATCACCTTCTTAACGAAAGGATTTGCGTCATACGCAAAAATCATCCCGTCGTCAGGGACCAGATCAGCAAAGTCGTTGAACGACTCGACAATATGTTCTATGTCCTTGAAGTAATCGAGATGATCCGAATCTATGTTGAGTATGATTTCGATCATCGGTCTGAACTGCAGGAAACTGTCCATGTATTCGCAAGCTTCCGTAATGAAGAAATCTCCGTGACCGACACAGACGTTGCCGTGTATTTCATTGAGATTTCCTCCTACAAGTATCGTAGGATCCATATCAGCATGCTTTATAATAAGTGATATCATTGATGTCGTAGTTGTTTTACCGTGAGTCCCGGCAACTGCGATACTGTGCTTATGCTCCGTCATAAGCTGTCCGAGCATCATCGCTCTTGTGATGCACGGAATGCCTTTTTCCCTTGCGGCATTCAGTTCCGGATTGTCTTTGCCTATGGCATTTGAATAAACAACCAGGTCGACACCTTCAATATTGGCTGCATCGTGTCCGATAAATACGTTCACGCCTTCCCCGATAAGGTGCTCGACTTTTTCGTTTTTATTCATGTCAGAGCCGGATACTTTATACCCTTTGGAAATAAGAATATCAGCAACTGCGGATAGTCCTATGCCGCCGATGCCGATACAGTGTATATTTTTTACTTTTGAAAGATCGATCATTTATTGCCTCCATTAGATTATAACGTGATTATTATAGCATATCATCGGGCTTCTTCAAACCGATTTGACAAATTTGAATGTACAGAATATTATCGGTTTATGAAAAGGACTGAACGTGTGGGGGCAATGATAAAGATATTGTCCGACAGCCCCGGTATTTCATTCGGACTGGGATATTTCTGCGAACGTTTCGGCGCAGCCAAATCGACTGTGAGCGAAGATCTTTCTATTGCCAAGAAAACCCTGAAAGAAAACGGTCTGGGCAGGATAATTACTATACCCGGTGCCGGCGGCGGCGTAAAGTATGTACCATATATGACGGCTTCACAGGCCGCAGAAGTGCAGAACGACCTCTGCAAAATGCTGCGCGATCCTGCACGTATAATGGGCGGAGGATTTCTGTACACGTCCGACATAATGTTTTCGCCGGGAATGACAGAAAGAATGGCCTCGATATTCGCCGAAAAATTCAAAGACTCCGGCGCTGATTATGTGGCGACAATAGAAACCAAAGGCATCCCTCTAGCTTTCATGACCGCGCGTCTTCTCAATATCCCCGTTATAGTAGTACGGCGTGAAACAAAGGTTTCGGAAGGTCCTACAGTGTCGATAAATTATTTTTCCGGTTCCTCGGGCCGCATGTCAAAGATGTCGATGGCGAAAAAAGCCGTGGAGCCAAAATCAAAAGCTATCATCATAGACGATTTTATGCGCGCAGGCGGATCATTAAAAGGAATTACCGAACTCCTGGCAGAATTTGAAGTCGAAGTCTGCGGTATTGGCGTAGCCATCGCTTCAGCGGAAAATAACGAAACAAAGGTTAATGATTATACACCCCTGGTCTATCTTCGTTCAGTTGATGAATCATCTCAACTGATTGATGCAATTCCGAATAGTCGGATTTTTTAAAAAGTATTCTTGTAAAAACTGTATAAATAAATTATAATTGTTTTGAGAGACAGGATTATGATACTTATATGAAATGAAAGGCGGTGTCAGGCTATATGGAAATTACAGATGTAAGGATACGCAAAATCAATGATGAAGGAAAAATGAAGGCAGTAGTATCGATCACTTTTGACGATGAATTCGTTGTTCATGATATAAAGATCATCGATGGTCAAAACGGACTTTTCATTGCAATGCCAAGCAGAAAAATGGGCGAAGGCGACTTTAAAGACATCGCGCATCCTTTGAAGTCTGAAACCCGCAACAAAATAAAAGATGAGATTTTCAAAGAATACAATAAGGTATTGTCAGAAAGAGAAGCCGAAGCTCCTGCTGAAGAAACAACTCCGGGAACAGAAGAATAGAATTCAAAAAGCACTCAGGATCTCAACCCAGGTGCTTTTTTAATACTCTTAATTAATGCGGTCACCAGTGAACGACAACCGGCCATCCGACTTTGATATGATTGTAAACGAACGCTGCTCCGTCTGACGGCATATTAACACAGCCATGTGATCCGTTCGAGTAATATATCGAACCTCCGAATGAACTCCGCCACGGCGCATCATGCATCCCTATTCCTCCATCGAACGGCATCCAGTATGACACAGGGGAATTGTAAGTCGTGCCGTCGTAATTATAGCCTTTAAGCGTCACGTTAGTCGCCTTGCCCTGCAGATAAAATACGCCTTCAGGGGTACCGTGGTTTTTGGATACATTACCCGTTACAACAGAAGTGGAAAGTATTGTTTTACCGTTTTTGACCATATACAAAGTCTGCGTACTCAGGTTGATTTCGATAAAATTATTCTTAAGCTCGTTTTTACCTTTGAACAGCGGTTCCTGTTTATATTTCGGATCCCGCTCAGTATCTTTGCCGCTCTTTATTATTCTGTACAGCGCTTTCTGCTCTGTGTCCTGATCAAGCAGATAACCATATCCCTGTCCGTAAACCGTTATCTTCTTGCCTGACACGGACTTGAAAGTCCTTGTGGCATACGCCGTATCATACTTGTATGCAAGATGATGAACAAGTTTTTTTATGGCCTTTTTGCTTATTGTCACATCACCGTTATCGTCGGCCTTAACTATTTTTGAAAGTTGGGCAGGAGTGATCGTGACAGAAGTTCCATGCATATTGTATTTTATCTTCTGCGTAAGATACTTGTTGCAGTAATCCTGCTTCTTCTTCAGCGATGATGATGTCGACAGCACAGTCGGCAGCTCGTAATAATCCGACGCCTTGTATGTGACATTCCAGTTGCCCGCCGCTATCCTGTCGAGCATCTTTTTTTCGAATCTGTCATAACTGATATTATCGCCGTATACTTCCTTAACTATATTAAAATCGGTATTCGACATATCAACATATGCATTTTTTGTCTTCGTGGTATATGATCTCTTCAGGAACTTCATCCTGCGGATCTGTTTTTCAAAGTTCTTTGTACCCTTTGCAGTCATCGGAACTGTAAGATCATCGCCTTTTTTAATGGCTCTTTTGATCGAAGGACTCAGGATGCTCTGCTGCATCACTTTTGTAAGGCCGTCTTCTATATCATATGACAGATCAAGATTTTTGATTCTGCCGATGGTCTCACCTTCACCGTTTTTCAGTACAAGTGTTTTTTTGTTCCATACTTTGGATAATTTGGCCGAAGCCTCCTGCACAGTCAGATCTGAACAGCTTACACCATTGATAGTAGTATTCTCCGGATAATGGGCTGCATTATATGCATAAACAGCAGAAAAACGCCAGACACCCAAAATAAGGAATGCTGCCGAGAACACACACGCTAATATTATTAATGATTTCTTCATTAAAAATGACCTTCCCTTCATTATTAATATCATACAACATAACGTTCTTATTTAAAAGGTTTTTTTACCTTGACATGACCGACGTGCAATGTTAATATATTTCTTGCAACGGTTTTCCGACCTTGCAGATGTGGCGGTGTAGCTTAGCTGGCTAGAGCGTCCGGTTCATACCCGGAAGGTCACTGGTTCGACTCCAGTCACCGCTACCACTTATTATTGGGCGCTTAGCTCAGCTGGGAGAGCATCTGCCTTACAAGCAGGGGGTCACAGGTTCGAGCCCTGTAGCGCCCACCAATAATAATTGCGGTCCGGTAGTTCAGTTGGTTAGAATGCCAGCCTGTCACGCTGGAGGTCATCGGTTCGAGCCCGATTCGGATCGCCATTTAATATGGTGGGTATAGTCAAGTGGTTAAGACAACGGGTTGTGGCTCCGTCATGCGTGGGTTCGAGTCCCACTACCCACCCCAATTTAATAACATGAATTACGGCGACATAGCCAAGTGGTAAGGCAAAGGTCTGCAAAACCTCTATCCCCCAGTTCGAATCTGGGTGTCGCCTCCAATGTAGGGGTATAGCCAAGCGGTAAGGCACTGGATTCTGATTCCATCATGCGCAGGTTCGAATCCTGCTACCCTTGCCAAGAACAAAAATAACTGTTCCTTTCGGAACAGTTATTTTTGTGTACGTTTAAGATATATGATTCAACCTACGCTATATCTTCTTTTTTGCTGCCTCGACAGTATGCTTCATCAGCAGACTGGTCGTGACCGTGCCGACGCCTCCCGGTACAGGTGTATAAGCTCCGGAGTGCGCTTCAGCGTCCTCTGCATTGACATCTCCGCAGAGTTTTCCTGCTTCATCGACATTGATGCCTACATCGATTATGACCTGCTCAGGGTTCATATAATCGGCCGTTACCATTTCCTTCTGTCCGGCCGCCGCTATCAGTATTTCCGCCTCGCGGCAGACCGAAGGCATGTCGATAGTTTTTGTATGACAGGTCGTCACTGTAGCGTTGCCTTTAATGAGCATCATCGCCACAGGCTTGCCGATTATGAGGCTCCTGCCGATGACGACCGCCCTTTTCCCTCTGGTCCCGACGCCGTAATGATTAAGGATCTCAATGCATGCTTCTGCAGTGCACGGAGGGAATCCCACTCCGCTGCCGCTGTAGACGCCCGCCTGCGATTCATCTGTTATACCGTCGATATCCTTTTCAGGAGCCAGCGCTTTTCTGACCTTCTCATCATCTATCGTCTTCGGCAGAGGACGCAGGATCAGAACGCCGTGAACGCTGTCATCTCTGTTGATCTTTTCTATCGCCTCAAGTATTTCCTGTTCGGATACATCCTCCGGGAATATATATTGCCTGACTTCCATACCGACCTTTTCGGCACGTTTCAGCGCGCCTCTTTCGTATGAAAGATCATCGGGTCTCTCTCCGACCCTCATGATACCGAGGGTCGGCACCGTCCCTTCAGACTTCAGAACTTCTATTTCAGCGCTCAGTTCTGCGTTGAGGGAATCGACGACATCTTTTCCTTTTAATAATTCTGCCATGCCTAAAGCCTTTCTCTGACGTAAGCAAAGACCTCGTCAGCCATTTTTGTGTATTTGTCAAGCATGTCATTGGCCTTTTTCTCATCGGCCTCTGCTTCTTCTCTGTTTTTCATGGCGGATGTATTGATGAAAACATTGAGACTCGCACCCTGGAGAGCTGCCTTCAGCGCCGCTGCGCTGACTCCCGCGTCAGACAGAGCCAGTCTGCTGCCCTTTTCGGCAAACTCTTTTGCGAGTTCGATCCCTTCACACGCTTTCTCCATTATCTCGAGCGGGACACCGCATGCCGCGGTCAGACATTCCGCCATTACTGCATCCTTCGCAGCCTGCTGTTCCGGCGTGTTCTTCGGCATGCCGTACGCTTTCGACAGCGGCTCGAACACTTCCGCATCCGCCGCCACCAGCGCCAGGAGCTCGTCCTGCAGTTTATCCGCCTTCTTTTTCAGTTCAATGATATCCTCTTCGACATCGGCATATTTTTTCTTGCCGACGGTCAGAGAACCCACCATATTCCCGAGAGCTGTACCTATCGCACCGATCAGAGCGGATGCTCCTCCGCCTCCCGGCACAGGTGCTTTCGATGCAAGGACTTCCACGAATTCCCTGCAGCTGTCATCTGTAAATGCCATCATTTCCTTGTATGATGTATTTAAGTCCAAATACATCAATACGCTCCTTTCCATTAAACTTTGATATAATCAATATTAACACTGTGGACTTTTTATTTTTTCTTATGGCTTTGACTATTTTAAGGAGTGTATTGCCACAGTTTTATCTAAATCATTTATAGTTGGATAAGTCTTTGAACTTTTATGTCACGCAAGTTTATGATGATAAAACCAGGTGGATAAACACAGTGATTTTACTTAAAGGAGTTGATCTTATGATCTATGTCGGCATCGATATTGCCAAACTTAACCATTTTGCTTCTGTTATGGATTCTGATGGAGAAGTTCTCGCTGAACCATTTATGTTCACCAACGATTTCTCCGGATTCCAGAAGCTGCTCGACTGCATCAGCAGTTTCCCAAGAGATGAACTTTACATCGGTATGGAATCTACTGCTCACTATGCAGAAAATCTTACCAGCTTTTTATTTACCAGAGATTTTAATGTGTGTATCATTAATCCGATCCAGACATCTGCTCTCAGAAAGTCTAACATCCGTAAAACCAAGACTGATTCTGTTGATACATACCTTATCATCAAAGCATTATCTATGAATCATTTCAGACTTTACACACAGAGAGATTATGATTCACTTCAATTAAAAAACCTCTGCCGCTTCCGCCAAAAACTTATGAAGGCAAGGACAAGGGTCAAAATTCAGCTTGTTACTTATGTGGATCTGCTGTTCCCTGAACTCCAGTATTTCTTTAAATCCGGAATACACGGTAAAGCATGTTACGCCCTTCTTAAAGAAGAACCTAATCCCGACAAGATTGCGTCGATGCATCTCACGCGGTTATCAAACCTGCTAAACAAGACCTCTAAGGGCCACTTTGGTAAGCAACATGCAATTGCTTTAAAAGAGCTTGCTGCACAATCTGTCGGTATTAAAAATGATACTCTATCTTTACAGATTTTGCAATCCATTAATCAAATCGAATTATTTGATTCTCAGCTTAATGAAGTCGAAGGATCTATCAATGAGATCATGGATAAGCTTGACTCGGTCATTAAAACGATCCCTGGCATCGGCAGCCTGAATGGCGCCATGATAATCGGCGAGATCGGCGATATCAGCCGTTTTGAAAAGCCCTGCCAGCTTCTTGCATATGCCGGCCTCGATCCATCTGTTACCAGTCAGGAAACTTTTCAGCATCCAGGACAAGGATGTCCAAGAGAGGCTCCAGAATACTCCGATACGCTCTCATCAATGCTGCATGGCAGGCAACATTGAACAACAGGACTTTCAGGGATTACTATGATTTAAAGATCTCACAGGGCCGCCGTCATTACAATGCTCTTGGTCATTTTGCAAACAAACTTGTCCGTGTCATTCACAAGATGATGACTGATAATGTTGAATTCGATCTAGACTAGTCCTACCTGTCAACTATATTCAATTTTCAAAAGCACCTAATCGATGCTTTATTTCCTATACACTTTTTTACGTCAAAACTATTTTGTTTTTTCTTCGAATTTTCTATTGACTATTCATAGTTGGTCTCCTTAGAACAGTCCGCTGATCTTTCCTGTGCTGTCGACATCTATTTCTCCGCAGCAGGTCTCTTCGGGAGTCCCGGCATCGTCATGATGTCGCCCGTGAGCGCTACTATGAAGCCCGCTCCGGCACTGACCTTGAGGTTCCTGACTGTGAGTGTGAAGCCTTCAGGCGCACCGAGCAGAGTCGGATCATCGGAGAAGCTGTACTGTGTCTTGGCAAACGCAGATAGGCAAATTATCAAATCCGAGTTCTTCAAGCTGCTTTTTCTGTTTCATGGCATTGCCTGTAAATGCCACATCTTTTGCATGATTATACTTTCTGCGCGAGATCCGTCAGCTTCTTGTCAATAGGATCATTGGCATCATAGCTGAAAGTAAAGTCATTAGGCTCTTCGCAGAGTCTTACGACTTCGTTTGCAAGAGCTACGCCGCCTTCGCCGCCTTTTTCCCATACTTCGCTGAGCGCGACATTGACTCCGAGTTTCATTGCACTTCTTCTCGACAAGATCGAGTTCCGCCTTCGTATCTGCAGGGAATGCATTTATGGCCACAACTGTCGGGAGCTTGTAGACTTCCGTCATGTTCTTCACATGCTGCAGCAGATTAGGAAGTCCCTTTTCCAGAGCTTCCAGATTCTCTTCATTGAGTTTGTCTTTGGCGACGCCTCCGTGGTGCTTGAGCGCTCTGACTGTCGCGACCCACTACTACTGCATCAGGTTTGAGTCCCGCCATGCGGCACTTGATATCCAGGAATTTCTCCGCGCCGAGATCGGCGCCGAATCCTGCCTCTGTAATGGTGTAGTCGCTCATCTTCATCGAAAGCCTTTGTCGCCATTATCGAATTGCAGCCGTGCGCTATATTGGCGAACGGTCCGCCGTGTACGAACGCCGGGCAGTGCTCAAGCGTCTGCACGAGATTCGGGCTTCAGTGCGTCCTTCATCAATGCGGTCAATTGCGCCTTCGGCATGGAGCTGTCCTGCCGTCACCGGTTTATCATCATATGTATAACCTATAACTATCCTCGCGAATCTTGCTTTGAGATCGGTCTATGTCCGAAGCGAGGCAAAGGATTGCCATGATCTCGCTGGCTACGGTAATGTCGTATCCGTCTTCTCTCGGAGTTCCGTTGGCTTTGCCTCCCAGCCCGTCGACTACGAATCTCAGCTGTCTGTCATTCATGTCGACACATCTTCTCCAGGTAATCTTTCTTGTGTCTATTCCCAGTTCATTCCCGTGATTGATGTGATTATCTATCATTGCCGCCAGCAGATTGTTTGCAGTTCCTATTGCATGCATATCTCCCGTGAAGTGGAGATTGATATCTTCCATAGGAACCACCTGCGCATATCCGCCGCCTGCTGCTCCTCCCTTGATCCCGAATACAGGACCGAGCGAAGGCTCTCTTAAAGCCGTAGATACATTTTTGCCTATGAGCTGGAGTCCGTCTGCCAGTCCTACCGTAGTTGTCGTCTTTCCTTCTCCCGCAGGCGTAGGTGTAATAGCCGTTACAAGCACAAGTTTTCCGTCCGGCTTGTCTTCCATATCTTTTAAGATATTATAATCTATCTTGGCTTTGTAATTTCCGTAATACTCTACATACTTCTCATCGATGCCCGCTTTCCCGGCTATGACACTGATTTTCTCCATTGTGTTGGCCTGAGCGATTTCAATATCAGATTTGTACTCCATTTTTTTCTCCTTTTCGACTGGCTCTGTTATCACGTACGGTAACTAGTTTAACATAAAAATAATCAAATATTTTATGGATTTTGATATTTTATTTACGATGTCATTACTATAGCACGAAACAGATGGATACTAAAGCGCATATTATTAATTATTTAGTTGAGATATTATTCATCTTGCGATTGACTTGACACAGCCGCGGAATTATACTTGTTCTGAGATCAGTAATTATTATTTATAAGGGTAATCGTCATGTCACTATATCCGTACAAAGTATTTCAATGCATAGTTGAACAGGGCAGTTTTGCCAGTGCGGCGCAGGCCCTCGGCGTCACGCCTTCTTCAGTGAGCCATACTATATCCAAACTGGAAGAAGAACTCGGATTTCCGCTGTTTGTCAGAAGCCGCGGGAAAAGTGCTCTCACTGAAAGCGGAAAGATACTGCTGCCGAGTATACTCAATTACATCAACACAGAAAGCAAACTGGAGCAGGCCTGTGCGGACATCAACGGACTGGAACGCGGCAGTGTAAGTATCGGTGCGTTCAACTCCGTCACCATGTCGTGGCTTCCTTCTATTATTAAGCTGTACAAACAGGCATATCCGAACATTGAAATCCATATCAAGCAGGCAGGCTACAGCGCTATTCTTGACGATGTGAACAACGGCCTTCTCGATATCGGTTTCGTCACAAAAGACACTGCACCTAAACGTGACATGATCCCGCTTTGCAGGGATCCTCTTCTCTGCATCACACCGAAAAATTATTTCCGAAGAACAAAACATATGTCACACGCGATGAAATCAGAGATATGCCGATAGCTCTCCAGGGCGGCGGTTCAGAAGCGGATACGATTGCCTTTTTAAAAGAGATAAATGTCGCTGTTATGCCTAATATACAGATATCGGATGACTCGTCACTGGTTTCGATAGTCGAATCGGGGATCAGCATGGCCATTATGCCGATGCTTCTTTTCAGACAGAAACCTGACAATGTCAATCTGTATCCTATAGATCCTCCGGCATACAGAACGATTGGACTGATCACGATCCAGAAACAGTTTATTTCACCTGCCACACAAAAAATGAAGGACATGATATTGTCCTTCATAAAAGAAAACGGAATTATGAATCTTTAGCTTTTCTAAAGTCTGTATATTTTCTTTTCTGTTACAACCGTTTTAAATCTTATGTCATGCTCGTCTTCAGGAATATCCTCCCGCATTATCTGCTCTCTGCATATGAGCGCTGATGCGAATTCAGCATATTCAAGATACCGGTCATAATATCCTCCACCGAAACCCAGACGGCTTCCTGCATGACTGCATGTCGAGCATGGAATAACCGCGAAATCTATTTCAGAAGGAGCTATCGCCCAGCAGCTGTTTTTCGGCTCCGGGATCCCCCATCTCCCCGGCTCCAGATCATCATATGACCTTATCTCAAAACAATCCATGATTCCCGGCTCTTCTCTGCTGCATTTCGGCACGCACACCCGCTTTCCTGATTTCAGTGCGCTGCACACTATCGCACGAGTATCTATTTCAAACGGCATACTGATAAAGCAGAAAATCACCGACGCCGTTTTATATTCTTCCAGCGACATAATATTTTCAGAGATTTTTTGATTTGAATCGCTGACATAAGTCTCGTCAAGTTCTCTGGCCTGCTGCACCGCTTCTGCTCTTATCTTCTTTTTTTTTGCTTTTATCTCATCCGGCTGCATTTCTCTTTCCTTCTTTCCTGTGAAATCTGTCACTTCATTATAAAAAGCCCTTGCTGCCGGCGTCATGTACTCCGAATGAGGAACAGCAAGCTGTATAGCTCTGTACTCGGGAGGATCCAGCATAAGCTTGCTTATCCTGTTATTTGTATTGTTTACGGCGAGCTGCGGAAGAATACTTATTCCGAGTCCCTTCGCCACAAGTGCAATTATAGAGTCATCGCTTTCAATCAGATATTCATATGCCGGCCTGAAATCATATTTACAGAAAATAGCCGGCACCTCGCCTTCATTTCCCTGCTCCGGCAGAATAAAACTCATATTTGCTATTTCGCTGAGAGCAACTGATTTTTTTTGCCTGTTAAATGTTCCCTCGGGTACTATACAGAGCATTGGCTCCACAAAGAGTGTCTGCCGGCTGACATCTTCAGGCAGTGTGATCGTCTCCGTGGCAAACGCGATATCCACAGAACCCTCAGAAAGCCATTTCGTTACATCACGATATCCGCCCTGCAGCACCTTGACGGTTATCCCGGGATACTTTGAGTGGAAAGAATCCACTATATCCGGGATCCATTCAAGCGTTACACTGCTGAAACCTCCGACAATAATATTCCCTTTGGAAAGTCCCATAATGCCGGCAGCCTCCTGCTGCAGAAGATCATCGCAGCGTATCAGATCTCTTATATGCTGCATCATGATTTTTCCTTCTGCCGTTATTTTTACACCTTTGCGGTCTCTGATAAACAGAGGAAAACCCATTTCCTCTTCAAGATTAGCAATTGTATGGCTGACAGCTGACGGCGTTACATGAAGCTGATCTGCGGCTCTTATGAAGCTGCCCTGTCTGGCGACTTCATCGAAAACGCGGTATGTATAAATAGACATGTTGAACATTACCTCATCTTTCGCACAAATAATACTGGCTTGACTAAATACTAAGTTACTTCTAATATTAAGTCAAGAACAACATGTTCAGCA